>JGI24158J21664_10003363_pt1 | contig 20002 bp, 16 predicted proteins | sample Ectturendosymbi3_FD_21664 | JGI IMG/M metagenome (IMG submission 21664) | reverse complement strand
TTTTTTTTAATCAAACAAAACGGACAGCAACGAAATTTTGAAGGAGTTGAAAAAAAGAAGAATATTTCGAACAGTTAATTTCTACTGGAGTAAATTCTACTGGTTATCTTCTTCAGCTCTGTATAATCGGTATATTTTTAACCAATTTTTATTCCTTGTCTGCTCCAAACTGTTCCTGATGTTGGACCATACCAAACCACATTTTGAAAAAATACACTGTAGAGATGCTGAACCAACAGGCCTTGGGCAAACACACCAACTGTATACTACCTCGCTTCAATAAAGTCATTTTCCAATACCATCACGTCATACAGAAAAACGTCAGTTCTACTGAAACACAGCAACGTAGTCTTCGCGGAGTTCTTCACTTCACCCGCCAAAATTTAATCCTGGCAAGCCCACCTAATGACTAGGCTACAGCTTGTGGCACTTGTTTATTGAAAATATGCCACTGAACATTAAAAAATAGCATGAGACGTGCCAAGAAATGTTCGTCGCCAATGTCGATAGGTGCCAGGTGATGTAATGATGTGCCGTTGGGGCGTTGCTAAGGATCGAATGACAGGAGAAGGATATTAAGGTAGGCTTGACTATTTACCATGATTTCATGCAAGACCTTTTCACAAGATTTTGAATGGGGGCAATATAAACCTCGAACTGCCGGGACCAGTAATGTTTGCTAGTCTGCCAGTCTGACAAATTGCTTTGGCTGGGGAGAAAGGCGTAGGAACTGGGGGACAATTGACTCCTGAGTAAGTATGTTAAAAATCCCTGAATTCAAGACAAACCCAGAGATACTTTATCACACTGGGATTTTACCCAGACTTTTGAGTAAAAGTTTTATCAGTTTGCTCATTCCACAACCACATTCTAGTTTTTAGGCTACCAGTCTAGGGCTTCTAAACACAAACACTGAAAAAGACCTGGTAAGAATTTCAAAAAATTAATTTTTAAACAACTTCCCCCTCTTCAGAAGATCCGCCCGGAGCCTATGGGTCCCCCTTGCTACTGTTGCAACCTCTCCGGTGGCGTTGCGTTGATTGTGTGATTCACCACGAACGGGATGTGCGCGAAGAACAAAAATATATATGCGTGGCGCGAGCAAGCAAGCAATAATAATAAGAGATTGCGACGCATGATATCTATTGTTGCTTGCTGCCGCGGTGCGAAGCTTTACGCACATGCCGCTCGGGATTTCCGATCGCAACACTACGGTATGTCACTGCTTGGCATAATCTGGCAAGAAGAATGTTTTTCCCGATGTTATCGAATTGTTCGCGGAATTTTCTGTTCTCAAAACATAATGTTTGTATGGAAAACGTACCACCAAGTGTTTTGTTAAATCCCAGTGGAAGTTACCTTAATAACAGTAACAAAAAAATTCACTGAGGAGGATTTTAACACATTTTTGTTAAGCAGAAGGTCGCTCCATATTATTTAATACGCCAGATGTTGTGCGAAATCGGCAAAACTCTTTCATTTCTTTAAAAATGGCTGCTTCGTGTCGGAATTGTCGTCTCTTGCTTCCTGCTTATATTTTTTTTAACTCTACATGATGCTAAATGGGCTGTATTCGCTCGTCGCTCACCGAATTTTTATCCCTTAAATTCTCCCAGACAATTTAAAAACGGAGCACAGCATAACTCGTTGAATGTCTTTGTTCATGCAAGCACACCTCACAGCTTAATGTATGAGCCGTTTAAAGGTACGAAAGCAAAACTACCCGCGTGAAACAAAATATTCCAACATCTTGTAACTTGCACAATTTTCCCGATGACTGTTGAACCACAGACCTTTTGATGGTTTAATGAATTTGTTGCTGAGAATGTCTTTGCAATGTTGCAACGCGTCAATCGAGTTGGTTACTAACTTGTTACGCCCCAGATTTCATTTGACAAGTTTATTGGATACAATTGCTCAACTGTATGCATTGTTCTTTTTTTATAGGCCGAAAGTGTCAAGCAAGGGTTGTATAGATCCGGGAACAAACAAACAGTTTCTTTGTTCGATTAAGCGCGAATTCTTTCTGCGTATGGATTGCTGCTACGGATCATTTTGCAACAAGGACACTTCCTCTGTACAACCAACTGGTGTGTATGGAAATGTATTACGCATCACAGCGTGCACAATCAATTGTAGTCGTTGACAAAATTATCTGATGCTTACAATTTGTTTACCTTTGAGGACACTGGGCTCTTAACTGAGCCCGCCAACGTGGGCTACGTTGGGAGTCAAAATGTGTATTAAGTTGTTTATGTCATTACTGAATAGGAAATATTCAAAACAGGAAATACCCTTTTCGCATCCACTTTGTTCGTTCAACAACGTCCGTGCCAACCCTAGTTACCCGTTGCTGGGTAGTAAAAACAGTGGCGCCGAGTATACGGGTTATAAAGCTGGCCATGAATGCGGCACTCCCGCTAATTTTTCGCGTTCTTCTCACTGTATAGGACTTTTACAGAGACCATGTAAAAAAAGAACAGTTGCACGGCGAAATTCAGAAATTTTTAGTTAATAGTGCAGCATGTCGAAGTTCAAGCCGAAGCAGCGATGCTGTGCTGTCGCAGACGGATTTCTCTTTTGAATGGAGACGAAATGTTTTGAAAGCATTCATTATTGAAAATTTTATAAGTGTGTTGTGAAACGTATTTTTCGATTCGAATAAAATTTTCTTCAAGAATTACCTCAGCAAAGCGTTTTAATGCGATTTTGTGTTTTTTAATGATACAATTTTCGGGATTGGCTTTTTCTAACAAATCTTGTGTAAACTTAGTCTTTTTTCGTTTCGCGCTAACGGTCATGCACGGAATTCTGCTTTGCTGTTGAGGCTTCAATGTTTCCAGGAACGGAGTAGTGTTCACTAGTGATTTCAAACAGCACTGCAGTCAAGAGATTGAGTCAAACGGCAAAGCACATGTATTAAATAAAACGCGAATTTCGGATTCGAAATGGGTAATAATTATGTCTGCGGCAGCCATTGATGTGTGTGTGCAATGTGCATGCAGGAAAACCCGACAGTGGAAAGTTATCAACCATGATTCCAATTCTTGTACTTCTATTCCTCGCTTTCACCATAGTATTCGGAGTGATCATCTACTGCATTCGAAGATGCCACGCTAAAACGATGCAGGTAACTATTGGCATTTCTCATGCTTTGCTGGTTTCCCCCTCTAGTGTGCTTGGGTAAGGTGTATTTAAACTAACTCTCTTGGGTGGTTGGCTTGGATTTAGCCCGTATCCCTGATGCTGATGTGGTTTTGCTTTTATAAATACAAAAGAAGAGGTCGATTACTACGGCACATATCGCTACAAAATCGTCTTGAAGTTGAAGCTAGAATTGCACGATCAACATCCCAACCACGATAAATGCGCACAACGCAAAAGCTATTAACTGCAGTGAAATAACTGAGGTCCTTGGCTGCCACTTCCAGGAAGCAGGGAAGTGCCCACTGAGGTGGATGACGTCCGGAGATAAGCATCGTCCACCAAGCTGCTGGAAACAACGGATCAGAAACTAAGGTTTATTGCGGCATCACCGCGTGAACCTTCGAATGCAGGTCAAATGAGCGCACGGGCAACTTCAGAAACATGGGTTGCTACGACCAGATGAAAATTTGAAAGTGAATTGTGATTCATTTTCAAAGCACCTACAGGTGCTAAAGAAAGGAGAGACTGACTACGGCTTCTTAAATTGTTTGTTCGCAAAACTGGACAAACGTGTAAGTACGATTTACGAAGGTGCCACCTGTACATTACAAAAAAAGACTTATTTTGCAAGCTAATCTACGCAAAAGCATTAATAGTTCTTAGTCACATTAATACCGAAATCATGTTAGTACTAAGGAGGCTAATTTCGAACTGGTCAGCATGTACAGTCCGATGAAGCTACTCAGTCTAGCAAAACTTTATCCAAAGTACTTGGAGAGAAATTTCCATCCTAGTAATTGGATCAGCAAGAACGAGAACCAACTCTTTGTGCACTGATACATTTTGGCTTTGCTTGCTGTCCGAACAATTAGTCTGTGCCAGTGTTTTTTTAACCTTTTTGCTACAGTGAAACCTTCCGCAAACGTTTGTGTTGCTCATGGAACCCTATATCCAATGATCCAATTGTCTACATTGCTACAACCGCATAGAACTGTGGTTGCATATTTCGTCTCAGGCAATTTCGGTCTGTTTCAGCGGAACCCCTGGCAGCCACCCCGGTTGAAAAACGCTGGTCTATGCCACGCAGACGTTCGTGCCGCATATGGACACGTTTACGAACGAGACCGTGATTGCACTATATATTAAATTCCTGGTGCTGTTTTGCATTGTGTATCTGTTTATTGCGGGTACTGATCATTTTGGAATTAACCGCGTATGATGCTTGAACAAGTACTCGTAACTTTTATGCACTTGTGATCAGTGTTGACTTCAAGCTTCGTGCAACTGAATGTTTCGAAATCTGTCGTGACGCAGTAATATAGCGGGCTCAAGAATCTAATTGAGTTGACTTTTTTGGCGCAAACATTAGACAATTTTCATGCAAATGAAAGTTAGGCGCTGAGACACCGAACAAAAAACTGTTGAACAGGTTGTCGCGTTGGGCACCCTTCGACAGTTTCGTAATTTTCCATCACGGTTTAAAGTTGATGATAAAGTCGAGCTTGTTGGAACAGCGATTGTTCTCACGCTGGCTTGAATACATGCTGTCTTTGCCACTGGTTCGGTTACGAACAAGCGTTTCGATTTGTTGATTTCAGAAAATCGAACGTGAAAGGAATACAGGCAGATTGGAAGGCGGCCTGCGAACAACTTGCGTCGGCGACAGCACCTTAGCGGTATGTCCACAATAACGACGCGAGACTAATTGCACGCAACCAAATGTACATGATTGCGCGCCCTTTACTTCAATCTGTCCCCGAAATCGGTTGCGCATTCGACGTTGCTTGAACTGTGAATTTTGTGATTACCGCCTGGTTAGTAAAAGATATGACGTTCTACTATTGTGTGTGAAAAGTGTAAAAAAGGTTCTTCATTTTTTGAAAATTTCCCTTGTGTTTACTAACACGTGCAAGTTGTTATACAACCTTTTTCTGGTTAACATACGAACGGGGTCAGACATTTGCCTTCGGGTATGGCGTCGATTCGACGACAGTCAGTTCTGCGAAAGGACAAGTCCATGACGCGACAGTTGGGCGACGCGGCTATTCCTCAACAAGACCATTTACAGTTGGCCTTTCATTTTACTGTTGTCAAACTACCGTTATTCCTGCTACCATTTTTACCGCGTGCAGGTTGCTTGTTCGGTTGTACTTTCGCTCGTCACTGGTTGAGGCGAGAGTTGTTGACAAAGCGTAACTATTGCGACTCAAAAATGGTAAAATGAGATTGGTTTGTGTTGACCCGCAGCAAATTATCCATTGACCTGCACTACCACGCGGCTTGGTGGTTGCCGGCAGCTACTACTGCTGTCACTACATCGTCTTCTGCTGACTTTGTCCTATTGTCTGTTGTATGGCATACGTCGAATTGTTGCCGGATCTGTGAACAGTTATCATGAATCTACGCTGAACAAAACGTTGGCGCAGAAGCTATTGCCTAATGGCATTTGTAAAGCAGTAAAGCACTTCCTCTCCATACGTCACAGATTCTTTTCATGCTTCGAAGAAGTTGTGACAATTCACAGTACACGGCCAGTTTGTAATTGTTTTTTTTCAATGGCATTGATTTTAAAATTAATATTAGTGATTCTACCTCAGTAGTCATAGAATTTGCGTGAGCAATTACCACGGCACTGTTATCCCCACGTCTTCTCCGTTGACCCTGGAGTGGTTTATTTTCAGGACTGGCTCAACTCGGCGACGTCGGGCAGTGGTTCCGGTCTACCATTTCTCGTGCAACGAACTGTTGCCCGACAAATCGAGCTGATAAGTTGCATTGGTGAGTAGCTATTTTTGCAGACGAACTGGGGCAACCAAACTTTGCTGCAGTAGAATGTGACTGCAGACAACACGTGTCAGTATTCTGTTCAGTTTCGTTTACATTTCGTTTATAAAAACTGCCATATCTAGCGGCAGTGCGCCAATATCACTCGTGCCATGGTTCAAAAAATTTGCTTCGAGCTAACCAAGTTTTATAAAATGCAGGCAGTGTTCAAAGATAGTACGAATAAGATTTAGCAACTTAGCAATGCAATCGAATAAAGCGGAAGTTGTGAAATTCAAGACGAGAAATTGATCTTAACTCGTTCTCACGATGGTTTTGAGTGTGACTTGCAGTTTCATCTTTAGCCTGTTCCAGATGTATAATTGGCGCGTATGTCACTGGAACCGCTGTTTATGCATTGCTGAAAGTTACCACTGCGTGCCGTTTACCTTTCTTAAGTTCTTTCAGCTACGTGATTTTGCAGTCGACTGAGCGTTTACGCTAATTTCCTTTCTACAACTTGTCCTCTTCCTCTTTCTCGTCAGGAAAAGGACGTTATGGCGAGGTTTGGAAGGGATCGTTTCATGGTGAGGTGGTCGCCGTCAAAATCTTCTCGTCTCGTGATGAGCAGTCGTGGGCGCGCGAAACTGAAATCTACAACACAGTCATGCTGCGGCACAGCAACATACTCGGCTATATTGCGTCGGACATGACGTCCAGAAACTCTGAAACGCAGGTACGAGGAATGGCTTGTTTCCCGCTCTAGGTCTGATGCCACTGCGGCCAATTGTGAACAAACGTCTATTTTATGCGCTTGTCTCAAGCTGGGGTGAAGTGAGGCTGAACTTCGAAACTCACCGTTCGCAATATCTCAGTCGAGTGCAACTTGTGCTTGCTTTTCTCCCGACTCATACGATATCCAAGCACAATTGTTTCCGTGTCTCCATAAATCCACGTGCTTCATTGTTGATTGTCTCCTCTCCGTGTTAGGGTTGTCATCTTACCAGCAAATCAACTAACATTTCGGTCTTGCCCAGAAAACCTTTTTACAACAGCCAAAAGGCCAAGCCAAACTGCTCTGTTTTGGTGTTAACTCATGATGACGCGTGCACGCCAGTCATTTTTGCATTTTTCTTCAAGATCAAATGGCTGTTTCACAACTTGAGCTTCGTAGCTGCTTTTGTTACATCAGCTTCGAAAATCCCACCAATTGCTGCCGGTCCGGTGCAGCTCTTGGCGCCGGTCAACCCATGACGTAACTGTTTCGCACCACGTGCAAAAAGACCTCGACGTCGTGAGTTTCGTGGGAAGCGACAAAATTTCGCCAGAAACGCTGCACGTCGCCCTGCTTTACGTTTTCACTTCTTTTCGTGGATGTGATGCAGTTTCCTTGTATTTCGTCCCTGCGTCGCATTTACGATATGACTTTTTGTGGTAAAACAGGGTCGATAGTACTGTATAACGTCTTCACTCCCACACGCAACGCAGTAGACGCAAGCATGCATAGCAATAGCAAGGAACACACAGACACATACNAGTACGAGTCGGACATNTGGCGGCATAATAGAAAAGCACACGCTTACTGGCGCAAAAGCGATTACTTTGATGAAACACAAGTATATGTATGTGTTTGTAGTAAAGAGCACAGGCGTGGATGGCGCCAACATGGTTGCTGTAATAATGTTTAACACCGTTTCATAATGCTGCGATGGCTTTCAAGCAGACCGATTGATAAAATGCATGAGGTATTAATGAGAGGCTACAAAGGACCAGTTTTTTGGGCTGCAGAGCAGAGGAGGGTGGAGCTACTTCCTGTGTATTTCTTCATTTGAAGTTTTTTCCATGCAGCCTCTTTGCTTAATTTTCGTGTTCTGGTTGAATGTCCGACGTCAGCGGACCAGTGAAAAGAGCACCAGGTTGTATATTCATTGTTTATAATTTTCATTAAGCTATTACCTTACGCTTACACTATCCACTGTCTTATTCAAATACGACAGAGAAGGAGTTATCGCACTGCGGTGGTAGCGTTGGTAACGGCATAGAAAAACTCTGCCTAATTTTTTGTATCGGCGGAAAAGTTTTTTTCTTCAGCAAACTGCATGAATATTGCGGCTGCCGTTCTTTTCATGCGCTTATCAAAGGAACTCTGAACGACTAATTTTGTTCTTGATGAGAACTTGGCAACACATTTTTCTATCGTCACGTTGGTTGCAGTGGCGAGTTTGACAGCAGTTTCGTGTCTTGTTTATTGGTATGTGAAGCAAAAATCAAATGTCAATCGAAATTGTAGAGGTAGTGTGTTAGTCATGGTCAAGTTGGCAGATTCCCTTCTCTAATTGCTAATAACCTTGGATCCACAGTCGTCAGTGAACCTACGGCTAAAACGCGAAATCGTTGAACAACGACGCATACGCAATCGCACGTTCGAACTCCGCGTTCAAAGGCAACCTTTGAAGTTGGGTTCGTGAGCCGCCTTAGATGCAGTTCCTGGATAAAATTTCACTGCTCCCTTATTGCGGTCATGCGGTCAGCACGTTCTTGGTTGCTTGTTCCGTGCGCAGACCTGTTTTGCTTTGGTGGACTAGGGAAGCGCCGAGCCATAGTTTGAGCGTTGAAATAATAGGCTTGTCGGGTTCCCGCCTGTCGCCAGTCTGACTCAGCGCAAGGTCATGTAGCGCGCAGCCGAAGTCTGAGTGCCGTTTACTGGGTCTGTTCTTACTGGTTTGATCGTGTTGCGCGACGTCCGGTCGCTTGCAAGCTCGCCGCAGTGACGCCGCATTGTCAAACAGAGTGAGGCAAACCACTTACTGCAGCCCATTGTGACTTGGTGCGAAGACATTTGTATTGCACGACCTAGCTTGTCCCCATCCCTCTGTGTTTCTTTGATTCACCACCTCTGACTACGTTCTGAAGTAAGGAAGGGCGCTTAAACATGAACCAAGCTCCAAGCATAAAGGCGAGACACTGACTTGTTGTCGATTGAATGTTTAGAGGGAAGTACACTTGATAACGCATTTATTGAGTATGTTTTCATATTTTAGCGTAACATCAAGAGGGCCAATTTTACTGCAGAAAAATGCGAAGAGTTGTGCCTTAATGGCTTAGGCCATGCTTTGATGAGAGTAGTTTGGTTATCGAATCGTTAACATTTAAATGCATTTGCGTGTTATCTATTACTCCTGTTATTTTTTCTGTTCGCGCGGCGGGGCAGCCTCGCCTGTTGCACCTGCAAGCAGGTGCTGCCTCCTGCGATGTGCCGTGGTTATTCTGGGAGATGTGATGCTGACAGGCGGCGCATTCCCCCTGGCGGATGCTGATAAAAGGCTGCTGCATCCAGTGTTGCCACTTGGATTTTTAGGGGAAAATTTGTAAATTTTGGCCTTTTACTCTTTCGGATTTTTTTATTTTTGAAAAAAAGGCCAAATAAAACATTTTCAGTCTTTTTTTAGCCATTTCAATTTTATGTCGGTTTGGCAGATTCAAAGACGATGTTGGCAGATATCGACAATGTTTCTGGGCACAGAATGATAAATTGTTATTAGAACCTCTGCACTAGAATTTCATAATTTTTAGTTNTGCTGTTTCAGGTTACTCCCTAGCAGGACCAAAATTTTCGAAAAGTTTATTATTGAGTGAGCTTCATTCTCTAGCCTATATATATGTTGTATTGTCTTTTAAAAGCGCTGTGCAACCCGCATGGGTGTNTGAAAGTGTTGTGTATTTATCTTGCATTTGGCTTTTTTGGTACTTTCTGTCTTTTTACGGTTGATGCTGCTCTTTTACTCACGACAATCTGGCAACCCTGGATGCGTCTACAGCTTGCGTCAGGCTACGTAATTGCTAAATGCTGGACTTNTTAGCGTTTCTTGGGGCGTGTGTTGTTTGATGCGAAATATTGACCGTTGACTGCGCTGCTGTCTCTATTGAGTACCAGTTGAAATACGCTCTGTGACCAACCACGTGAGCGATTTCATTGGTTGAAGTTTTTGCTTAGAAGCATCTACAGATTTCAGTGACAAACATCAAGTCATTACTATTGTGCCGGGGACTGTGGTCTACCCACAGTGGCCCAGTTTCCGTATACGATCACGCCCCACGGTGAACTATGGTGATAGCTTTATGCATGTTACGTCGCCACTTTCTGTGTCTTCGCCAGGTATTCTCCGAATTTGTCACTGTCTTTCCACATTTACGACGAATTGTGTTTCAGCGACTTTCAGTAAACTTCAGCGCTGAGCCGTGCTGTAAGCAAAACGTCCAAAGCAGACCTGAACTCAAAATGAATGAACTGGAGCTGTACCCAAATTTAAATAAAGCTGAAGTAGAAGCTTTAACTCGGTGATTTCGAGCTTAGTGTTGCACTTTGTAGCGTAGCTTCTGAGCACTACTCTTTGTTGGTTGCTGACTATGATGCTGCCTGTGAATATCTGGTTAGGGCGGCTTGATATGTGATGTTAATCACTAGGGCAACCAATTTTTTGACCTAAAAACTTAAAATTTTGACTTGACCTATAGGTTTACTACGTTTGTAACTGAAACACGAAATACAAAGCATATCTTAGAAATTAAACCGATAGGTTAAAAACCTTTTTTCTGTTGAAATGAAACAAATATCAAAAGTGTGAAAGACCCCGAAACTACAGGCAGCAAACCATAGAAGAAAATCAATCCAAATGCACAAAAGAAATATCCAGTGTCAATAAATCTCCTTAAGTCACTGAGAATGTTCTGTACTGTTATACTTTAATATCAAGTACTACCACGCCTAATGTACTTTCAATCGCCCAGTAGCGGGCGAAACAACATTATTACATCAGAAGTCGCAAAAAATCTAGTATTATGTCAGAATTGCCACTAAACTCGAATAAACATGTCAATACCTATTGTTGTAACTTTGTTTGGATTCGCTCATGGTATCAGGGTGAAATTATGTTTGTGGACGTTTCATAAACTTTGAAAAAGGCAGAAAAATTTTGACTTCATTGACTTTTGGTTGCCCTATTAATCACCATCTAGTCAGGCTTCTACGGTTTGTCACAACAGCAATGAACTTCAGAAATTATTCGGTAGAGTCATTCATCCAAGGAATTTGGAATTAGTTTAACTTTAAGCAAGCTAGGTTCCTGCGATAAGGCTTCCTTGAATGGCTTGTTCGCCAGTTGGTGACAGGCTTGTTGCAGACCTATTGTGAATTTGTTGGGTCGAACTGTACTGACCTTTTCAGACGCTGTAATATGTTTGTTTATATTCTTGGTACAGTTGATTTCTTTTGAATCACACTGTTGTACAGTGTATCTGAACTTAAGGTTTTCAATCCGAAGTTCGCTGTGGTTGTTGCGGGATTCCATTTTCTATAGCGGGGTCCACTTCGCTGAATCAGCTTAGTCCATCAGTGCGCCACTTCACATCTCCATAAAAAATTTCGTAGCCAACCGAACCAACCCTATGTTGAAGTCAAACGGCTGGTTAGTTTACTGCATAGACGGTGAAGTTGACGTGCTTGATTCCTGGCAGCGTGCAGGCAGCAGATGTCGACGTTTCCGACAGACACTTGACTTTCGCTTCCACAGATGTGGTTGATCAGCTACTACCACTCCTACGGATCGTTGTACGACTTCTTGCAGCGCTGCACACTGGACAAGTATCGGATGTTGACGATGTGCTTGACAACGGCCAGCGGTCTAATGCACTTGCATTCCGACATAAGAGGCGTTTGCGTAAGTAATCGCTTTACCGCACTTTTGGCTGAACGCGTGCTTGTTAAGCATGTGTGGTATATATTTGCCGATCCACTGTAGTTTATTTAGCTCAAGTTTTTTCTGACGTATTTTCTCCCTTGCCAGATGCTTGCTATACCATCTGTATGCATTCTTTCTCAATATTTCTTTTCTGCACAGAAATTTGTAAAAAATGAATTCGAAGAGTTTCAAATTTGTAGGTGTTACGAGAAATGTACCGTCGTCTTTCTACCGGTGAAAGAGCCAGTGCTACCGATACTTCACGTCTAGAATCCAGTCTGTTTCGTCAGAAACATGAATTCACCGAACTCATTTTGCAAGTAGAATTGTCAAATGGCTGATCCAAAAAAAGTTTTGAAAACCAACAGAAATATCCTAAGGTCATTTTTGAAACAGTACAGTACTTTCCAAGTGTTGGTCGTTCATTTTGAAAAACAATCCTTTTCAAAGCTGAGCACAAAAATGAAAAAAATCCTTGCGAAACGTCCAAGAAGTGATGCTGCGCATTGGCTCTTGCCTTACAAACAGCAAAAATCAACTGTTGATCGCACCACTGCTTGTGTATTCTGCTAAATAATCAATGATTGTCAATGCCAGTGATCAGGTCAGTGATTTGGCCGTGGTCGAGCAGCAGCGAAATCTCGAAGTAGAAAATGCCACGCTCATCTCTGCCCGCTCGACCCCCAGAGGGGTCGCGAGTAGATATTTTTTTGCGCACACCTGCGTTACATTTGTTTTATTCGAGTCTTAGATGGGGGTCGTTGGGTTATAGTGGGTTGCTGTTATGGGTCCCGGTACAAAGGTTGAAAACCACTGATGTAACTGGACTGGTCGAATTCCGAAAAAAACACGGTGTGAAAAACGCGGCGATTGATTGTTTGCAGTGTGTCGTTCTCTTGAACAGCGACTTATTAATAAATATGGGGTTGGCCCTACTCGGATTGCCCCGTTTTGAACGATTCAGGAAGGCATTGCCCAGTTTCGACGCACCTTTTTGTCACGCACTGGTGTTTATTGACCAAACTAAGAGTGTACCTGGAGTGATCGTCCGAACTTCTGTTCTCAGCTGAAGCAAACCGCTGATTAAATTGTTAAAGTTCAAAAGCAGATCATGTCGGTCTAGTTGCATTTACAAATGGTCCATCGTTGGTTTAAGCAACATCATGATTTAATAGTACATGTTTTCAGGGCACTGCTCGTAGTCGTGCCTTTTCTGCCAATTATATGATCAAGTTTACTGTAAATTTTTAAAAATCTGCCTTTGTTTCGAAACATGCATTTTTATAAACGTGCTTCCTCCAGGTATTTTTTTTATTTTTGGAATGGTTAGCTCTAGGCAGCTTTACGTCGACGAATGAAAGTGCCGAAGTTAAATGTCGAATATCAGCACCTTGCACAAATGACCTTATGTACTTTATAATAACCGGGGCCTCCATGTAAAATTACGTAGCCAAACGAAATTGCACTTGTAATGAACAGTCAACGGGTGTATTGGCAGGCAGTAACTTGAAAATTAGTTTTACTCGTACTAGCAATTCGTCTTTTTTCGCACAGTTTTTATTTTTGACGAATGTATGTTTCAGTATATTTCAGTAGAAGCTGCTTCAACTATTGTTCTGTGCTTTACGCTTTGCAGGTGTTGCGGGTGATTTCTAAGAGTCCAAAGCGAGTTTGACTTCAAAAGTAGTGTTTATGCCACATAAACCTTGCCCCGTGGTTCTTCAACCTCTCCCGCTGCAAAGTTCTGGCGGCGGGTGGAAACAAAGATACACTTAGCTGAAAATTTTTGGGGAGGATCGATGTTTCCCAATTACCGCAAAACTAGAACGCGCAAAATTTTTCTTCGATCTCCCAACTTGTGCGAGATTTCGTCGATTTTTTTGCCATATCGTTGCTGCGCGATGTTGAAGGTCATCCGTAAATAGAAGTTTTTGGTGTTATGAATCAAAGTTGCTATTCTTCGTCTTTTTCCGCTTGCACGCCAACGAAACTTCAACACTTATATTTTCAGGGCAAACCAGCCATAGCTCATCGTGACATCAAAACCAAGAACATATTAGTGAAGGCTGACTTAACCTGCTGCATTGCTGACCTAGGTATGTATAACAAGTAGAAACTGTCGCATTATATTTCAAGCTTGTTGGGTGCTTCAATGATTAAAGGCAAAAGAAAGGTTTTACTAAAGAAACGCTTAACATGTAAATTTCATATATTTTGCGTGAATACACCGTCAAATCGGAGATATAGTTGTGGTTGTTGGGCGTCGCGCTGCAGTTTGACTATCACCACTCCGCTCACCTGCCTCATTAAGGAACGGCTGATAAAGCTATAGAATGACACCACGACGTCCGTTCTGTGTTGCGTATTATCGACAAACGCACCACTTCGATGAAAAAAACTAAACTATTTTCTTGCGCGATTTACTTTGAGGTTGGTTAGCAGCGTGTTAAATCTCCCGCAGCGATCGCGAATTTTAAAGATAGGACTTGCATTTGATGAGCTGTCCAAAAATCATTTTGTTGTGATGCCGTTGCATCAAACGTGTATTGCCGTAGTTTCTTTGTTGCTTGGCACGCGATCACGCTGGTAAATACGCCGCGATATATTTGACTTATTTGAAAGTTGGTTGTGCTAAAATAAGTGGGATCCAGCGTAAATGGCAATGGCCCTGAAATACCGTCTGCTGACACTGTCATGCTTGTACACTGAAGCCAGGCGTGTTTGACCTGTTTTTATCGCACTCGCACCTTAGTAAGTGTGTACGAACGGGTAGATGGCGCTGGCGAGCTGTACATGTCAAGTGACATTGTGCGCTATGGAGACCTGCGCGAGCTGCAATTGCCAATGGGAAAGAGGTGTGATGGGTCGAAAACTTTTTGTCGACAGTGTCCTGTATGGCCAGTTTAGGCGTTCGGCTTTAACTAATTTTTGCGTCAGGTGTTTTCAATACGCTGTAGCGTAATATTCAAATTTGATGGCAAAGTGAACTAGATTTAGAACAACTCTCAGGACATGCTACTTACGTAAACAATATTTTGTCGTATGTGTTGCCAATCAGCTAAATCTTTACCAGGTGTTTCTCCATGAAAAAGAGCGATTTCAAAACATGATTGTTGTGTTGAAGTGCGAACTTGGGCTTTGAAATAACTTGCGGAAACTTGGGCTATAATGACATGTGGAATGCGTTAACTGCGCATCCAACACCAATGAACATATCACCTTCCTGAATCGTCTGCTTTATTCAACCCGTGCTTACGCAGCCGTCCTTAAGATGGTTGAGACGCCACTTCACGAAGACCGAGAATCAAGTGTTGGGAAAGGGGCTTTAAGTAAACTGCACTCAGTTTTAAAAAGCAACGGAGAGCTTTTGTTGAAGCACTGGCACTCTTTTTCTCAACTATCAGATGAATGTGGGCCGAGCGGCATTATCATTTCGGAAAAGTCAGCTGTTTTTTAAACAACATGTTATTCAGTTCTATCGGTTTATCATATCGTGCCGTTCTAACATTTGAAAAAGCAATAGAACCCCTACAACAGTGCTTTTCAAACTTTTTCAGTAACGCGGCCACTTCTACAGCGGTTTGCTTTAAGCTTGCTATAAGGCATTGTAGCAAAAGCATTTGTAAATATGTTCACGTATTTAGTCGCAGATGCAGTCAAAAACGCGTCAACAACCAGTCGATCCTTGCGCAGTCTCATCCAAGCCATAAAGACAGCTGATTTCATAATTGTGCAGTGCAAGTGATAACCCAATGTTCGAGCTTAGAAATGCTACTCAATAACATTCGACATACGTTGCTACACTGTAAGCATTCGCGTTTTGCTCTGCAAGATTTTGGCCTTCGCGGCCCACTTCAAATAGCTCTACGATCACCGCGGACCATCCGTTTGAGAAGGGCTGCCCTAGATGTTTTTTCTGCAGTTTAGGTTCCACCACCCTTCATGTACACAGTTCAGCTGGGAAAAATAAAATTAGTTTCATCTGATGGAAACAGGCTAGAGCGGCTAATGCAACACCTTGGCTCTTGCATTGCACATGTTTTTCGCGCTGCCTTTGATTTTAATTGCGACAGCGGTGCAGGTCACAAAGCAAGGTTGTGCACTGATACTTCGAGGAGCTCACTTAAGTGTAACCAGGGCCGCAAGCAGCTGATATATTCGGATGGGGGCCAAAATTATTGTGACTTGTTGCTGTTCCTGTAGGTACAGCCTGTACCTAGCAACTAATCGTGTTTTTGAAACTTTCGAGGAGAAATTGCCCGCTCTCCCCCTCGTTTCGGACCTGCGTGTCACTGCGCATTTGATTGCTTGTAAACCGCTCGTTAATTTCCTCAGGCCTGGCAGTGACCCATTCTTCAGCTGATGGCGCCATAAGCATCCCGAAGCACAATCATCGCGTGGGAACAAAGCGATACATGGCACCGGAAGTAAGTCGTGGCAACTTGAGCTGGCACTTGCAAAAATCTGGAAATCTATTTTTCTCTAGTGTGGAGCGGTGCCGCTGCTTGATACTTGCTTGATGATTTTATTATTTGAAGGCTCCAAGCGTTTCCTGCAGATGTGCTCTGGTTTTAACGGTGCATGCCTACCCCTCTTACGATTTATGCTCAAGCATGTTTGCTTTAAAATATATTATAATGTTTTGAAACGGTTGGAGAAACGCGGGCACGACACTGACTGAAGAAGTCTACTTCGCAGGTATTGGACGAAACGTTGAACACAAACGGCTTCGAGTGCTTCAAACAAGCCGATGTTTATTCCTTCGGCCTTGTCTTGTGGGAACTCGCCAAAAGATGCACGTCCGGAGGTAGCGAAAGGAAACGCAGCCGCATGTTGTTACTGTTAAACCGGTATTGTTGTGTATTTTACTGAGCATTCTGCCTTACGTGCAGGAAGTTCGATGGGAACTTTGTTTCGCACAAGCGTTTTTCGTTGCTCCAGTTTCCGGACGCCGTTGATTCGCGCGTCATATTGTAGCTTTTTATTATATTTTTGCTCAACACCTAAACCTCGCAGTATCGCGCTGCTTACAAGTTGCTCGAAGGTTGGCAAATTGTGACTTGCTGGCGTTGTGATGAAGCATCAAGTTGATGGCAGTAGCACCGAGTATGTAGCAACCTCACAGAGCAAGCAACTGTCGTCCATACCAAGGCGCACGTCTGAATTCCGGGTCGCACGTACCGGGATTGGTGGTCCACTTGGGGTTTACCATCAAACCTCGTTGCTGTTTTTCATGGAAGTGCGTTAGAGCGCATCGATAAAGCCATGGCAGGACATCGATAAAGCAGCTTTCCGCCAAGCTATGTTGCTATTGTCAAGCAATAAAGAAAACAGCTCACGAAACTGCCTGCGCCTTAGCACTTCTCGTGTGACGCTTGACCAAGCATGAACTGAACACCGCCGCGTAGTGTACATTCTGAGAAGAACGTACGGTTATACGGGAAACCTTGCGTTGCGTTGTGCTGGTTCAAGGCCTAGATAGACACACTATGTTTTCTAGGAGGCTTTGGTTGGTTGCTAGTTGAGTGCACGTGCGGTCTTCAATAGAACATAAACGTTTCGGGAAATCGTGCGAAGAAAGATTTTCGGCTATTTTGGATAGGTGTGATTGGTATTTTATTTTCTTTCTTCCTAAAGCGCCTTAAAATATTGTGCACATTCTATAGAATTCATCTGATTTTATGTTTGGTGTGACGCACGCCATTAAATTAAAGTTGGTTTGACGAAAAATATAGAAAAATTTTGGGAACTTCCGACTCGTTACACGCTTGTAAAAACTTCATGCGTTTGCTGACACGATATTGATGCCATTCATAAAATAGATTTTCGGTAACTGATTAATAGTTGTCTGGGTGGGAGCGTTGAGTAAATAGTGTGTTTATTTGCAAAATTTGGTGGCAAAAATGGCGCGTAGTGCAGTTGCGCGCTGACAACTTTTGTGTTTTCCATTGCGGCATCGTGCACTGTTGTTATAGGCATCGCAGAAGAGTACAAGCCTCCCTATTATGACGTCGTCAATTACGACCCCAGCTTTGAGGAAATGCGCAAGGTCGTCTGCATCGACGAATACCGGCCTGTCATCCCAAACTGCTGGAGTTCTGATCCGGTGCGTGGACTTGTCATAAATTTTGAGTGCGTGTTTGTTCACAGCCACGTTGGTGGAGGTGCTGGCCCTAAGCTCATTGTGCGCAACGGCCGTCTTACCAACGGTGTTCAAGAGCGCGCGCGCGATAACGTTGTGTTTGATCTCATCGGTCGCCACTGCTAGAAGTAGCGTGCGTTCGCAATATTGACTTTCTACATCCACCTGCGGTCGTGTTTGCAGGTTGTGCGGTGAAAAATGAGCACACTGAGGTTTTCACTCGCCGGGCACCTGTCCAAAGCTTAGATAAGTTGTTTAGCTAACAGGTGTGCTGGTTTGACATGAGCAGGTGATACCAGAACATTCGCTATTGTCAGTGCTGCACATTTTGACTTTGAAGTTCGATTCATCATCATCTTAGCGCCGTCGCAGGAAGTTGCGAGCTGTTCATTAAAAGTCTTTACTTCTCTGCGCAGACGATGACCCTCTTAACGCGGGTCATGAAAGAAACTTGGTGTGCCAACCCAGCTGCCCGCCTCACCATGCACAGGGTGAAGAAGACAATTGCCAAAGCGCTCGACCAGGTAACGTTGCTGACCAGTAAACCTTGTTTCGGGCTTGGTTGCGTGTGGCATTGCCGGGGTGCGTTTTTCTGGCTATGCGCAGACAAGTTTTAAAAATCTTTGCAGAACAGCGGAATAAGAAAAATCCCTTTCTTCTTGACAAGCGTCGGCATCAATCACCAGGTTAAAATGCTGGGAAATTTTCTTTTTTGTGTTGGAAGAATCGCCTCCATTGTTTTAAAGTATCTGATTTCACTGTGAAATTGAGTTATGATATGTTTGTCCGAATAAGTTTGAAAAAATAATTAGTTCCTTAGTGAGTAGCTACCTAAAAGTTTATTTAATTCGAAATTCCTCGACCTTCTTTGTCAAGTCATGCTAGCTTCATTCACACTCGTGATAGGTTATGAAGCCTTGCCAAGAAATCTTTGCAGACTCGTTTAGGCTCATAAAGCAAATCCTGCATGTAACCAAAAATACACAATACTAAGTCTTCACACATTAACGCGATATTTTGCACGCACTCATTTTTAGACTGTCCAGCATTTTACTGTTGTTGACTTTGCCAGTTGATAAGCTTTGAAATATCGACAATGTTGTGAATTCATGTCACAATAAAGATTTACTTGAAGTCCCAATGATAAGCAAAAGGTGTTTACTTTGAAATCATTTTTGTTGAGGTAGCTTGAATTGAATACTGTCAACTACTTGCTTAATGATATGGATGGGCTTGAGAGTATTTACGACTCCGCGCATTCAGCCTTCAGCCAACTAACAGTGTTCCAACTAGAACTCGTCCGATAAAACTTTGGGCCGACACCGATATTTGTAGTCTTTCGTTGCCCATAACCGATGTCGATATTTTTGCATTAGCCAAACCACAGTTTAAGATAAAATACAATGCAATATAGCTCACAACTGAAGAAATACCTGGAAAAATATGCATTCGTTCAAAGTAATGGTTTATTCATTAACAATTTAAGTTACGATGAAGAGCCGTATAACGTCAAATGCCGCTCAGACCTGAGTCACTAAAACAAGCAAACGCCACAGCACAAGCCGCCATTTGTTCCTGTCTGTCGTTTATTTACCTTGTGAAAACTCACTACGAGTGCATGTTACGCCATAACCGGTTTATTTTGGGGGCGCTTATGTACCGGTCTGTACACTAATTCAAGTTGTCGAAGGGTTACGCCGCGTAAGGAACTGTACAAAATTTAGCTTCAAAATATAAGAGTAGAAGTAACAACCTGGGCTTTCTAACAGCCAAACGAAACAATGACGTTGTGGCTTTCATTAGCCGATATTGCCGATATATACATGGGACATATGCCGATACGATACACCGGCATCATCATTATATCGGTCAATTTGTATAGGCATGGCGATGTACTGGTCGAGCTCTACACTCCCAATGTGATGTCCTCCTATAGCTTGGAAAAGCCCATATAGACCTATATGGTGGCCCGTTTGCGCCATGTAATTTTTTTTTACATTTTAAAGAATCACTCTAAAATCATTTTCAGAACAACAATTTAAAAAAATTGTTCTGATTAACACATTCCCTCGAACTGAAAATATTTTAAAATTTCCCATCACGATTTTTTTCGTCACTGATTCCATCTCCACCAACGAAGCGTTTCCCATTGAAGTTTGGGTACGAATAAACCATGTTAAAATGCACATGTTCGTTTTTACTGCAATTTTTT
>JGI24158J21664_10003359_pt1 | contig 20013 bp, 14 predicted proteins | sample Ectturendosymbi3_FD_21664 | JGI IMG/M metagenome (IMG submission 21664) | reverse complement strand
CACAAGTGCGCAAAGGTGCGGGGGGGGGGGTGCTGCAAGTCACGTCACGTAAAAACATGCGGCGGTGGCGGCGAGCAGCATATGCGCGGGGCAAGAAAACACTGCAGCGCTATCGCAAAGCTTCGCAGAAAAGCGTCAGGACCGCACAACAGCCGCTACCGCTGAGTAAGCCAAGCCCGCTGGGCTCGTTTGTGTTTCGTTGTTGTCAGCAGGGCAGCAGCAGAGCAAACGATAAGGACGAAGATGAAGCAAAATCCCGACCAAGGCGATGCTTCGCGAACGCGCGTACATTCTGCGCGGGGTGAGCTGCGCTGCAAGGTCATTTGATGACATCGCGAAGCGTGCCAGCTGTCGATCACTCAACGCGCGAGTGAACAGTTCAAGCGGCGCGCACAGGATGTCGCCGACGCGAATGTGCAGGCAGCTTCCGACAGCGCCGTGGCCGCAGAACGCGAACTGTGATCGCAGATACAAACGTGGCCACCGCTTTGAAGCTGTTTTTTTGCGCTGAGACATTTCGGCCGGTTGTCCCACGGTAGTATTAAAACTCGCCGTAACAGCATTCACTACTAGCCTACCTTTTCGGACATTATGACCGAATTGACTTATATTTTTTCCGTAATTAATAAAAAATCAGTCTATGACTTAAAAAACACCTTGGCAGGCACGCCACAACCAGCTTTCTTTCACAAATGTTAGCTGCTAAAAGTTTCTTTTCAATTACAGGCCGAAAAATGCGAAATGAGGACTTCGTGTACCGCCACGCATGGATTCACAACAAAAGTAGCAGGATCGCACAACAGGACTATATCGTCACCACCCGTCTTTTCATTTAACATCGAAACAGCCGCGATGTCCAACAGCATGAGTCAGGACTTGCGTGGTGGAGAAAACATCCAGAGCGTGAAAATGCCCGACGACGGCATTTTTAGATAGACTGCCGATAAAAGGCGAAACTAGTTTAACCGCAGGAAAACACCTTCTTGCATTCCTGCAGCCGCCGTTAAGCGGAGCCTTAAGCTACTTTCGCTCAGCACGGCTGTTAACAACCTCGTGAGATTTTAATGGGAAGCTACTTCGGTATTTTGTGGATCGAAGTCGAGATAAAGCTGAGATCGAGGCTTCAAGTACGGCATACCTAGTCGCAGGGGCGGAGCCAGACATTTTCATTTGGGGGGCCACTGGAGGGGCCAGTTTTGCAACAAGGAGAGCTGTCAATGGTCTGTGTAAGACTTTCAGAAAGAGACCTACTCCAGTGGCATGACGTCACGCGGAAAATTTTGGGGGGGCCACTGGGGGGCCAGGCAAAATTTGGGGGGGGCAGTGGCCCCCCCTGGCACCCCCTAGCTCCGCCCCTGCCTAGTCGTAACGGTGTCCGTTCATAAGAGATCTCGTTCATAACAGATGGCGTTCGTAACCTAGTCTGGACAAAGGTGAGGGGGACAAAAGAGGTATTTCCCCGGAACCCCGTTGCAAGGGGCCCCCGAGATGAAAACCAGTGGTTTCCATGTTAATTGGTACTTTGAAAAAACTGACATTATTTTCGACTCAGCTGCAGTTTTTCCTAGTATCGTTTGCTTTACATGAGCACATCTCGAAACTTGAGCACGTCATTTGCACAAAACTAAAAAAATTAAACTTGATTCTGGCCAAGTAGGTCAGTTCTTGCCTACATGCAAATTTATGTATTCGCGAAGTCACCACAGGTATTGGGTAAATAGCGAGATCTATTTGGTCATAAACGGAAAATCCGCAAGATTGCTGCATCCACCCCATGCTTCCCACAACGTCTTGTCGTGACATGGACGCATTTCCTACGATGAGCTGTTTAAAACAACTGCTGGTGTGTGGATCGTAAGGTTTCGTTAAGCGTAGCGTACTAAGTTGGTTTGGTAATCAATGTTTTGTTTACAAAAAGAAACGGAATACTGAGACCAGGTTCAAAACAGTTTAGCTCTTAAGAACCAAAGTCAAAATGCTCAGGGCACTCGTATATTCGTATGAAAACATAGTTGTTCCACAATATTTGAGCACGGGGAGCCACGGCGTGTTTCGGTGAAAGTAGAACTCCAACTGAAGAGACGGGCACTGTGAAAACGTTTGTCAGGTAACGTTGGAGGACCTACAAACTGTAATTGAGTGTAAAGGTTTGACAAAAATTGCATTCAACTTTATTTGGTCACGTTATAGGCGGGGTTGTGATAAAACTTTCCATTGGCTTACGTTTGCGCAAGTTTCCCGTATATTTTGAGCCTGCGTTTATGTAAACATGCATTAATACCTTTTATGGCGATCTTTGACTTACGACGGAGTTTCGTTGCTAGGAGGGTTAACTGGCAACGCGCATTTCGTCGCAGCCCTGATTTGTATGGTGAACCGTACACCATGGTATGGCATACCGAACGTCACGGTAGGTAAATCAACACCGCAGTGTGTCGCACTGTACACACAGCACAGGAAGGTCATGTAAAAGTTCAGTAGTTGAATGAAATTTTTACGCACCGAAAATCGTTTTTGCTGAGACTCGTTTTTTGCGGCCTTTATACGAGCGCGTTCGTCGACTCAATACGTCAGTGACCGCGCGCATCGTAAACCGAGTGCCGCCTGAACTACAGAAGCTGAGACAAGGTAAGGAAAAGCTCGTTAATGCTGCGCATTTATGTGAAGCTGTGCTAAAAAAATTCATCGTTGTTTTGACGGAAATAATCACTGCCACATCTCCGAATTGGTGAATGCCAGCGACTTACTAGCGGTTGTGTGGCCCAGGTGGAGGTAGAATTTGCCGAACCCTCGAACTAATGCTTGGCATGGCATGTTATGTAACAAAAATTTATCATTCTACAATACTCTGTGCGTCGTTACCAAAAAGTATTATCAGCAGGAGTTGCTTCAAAGCAGAAACATGCAGATTGTGTTTTGCTGAAGCAATTAATCGCAACTACACACGCTACTGTCCCTGAGTCTTCTTTAGAGCTGAAATCACCGTCTATTATGTACTGGTCCGCTAAGAGCGTGGCCTTTTTTGGAACGTATTCTGTTACGAAGCAGCGTATTATCAATGTGGTATGTAATAAATGTCTGTTACGAACGTGGTCCGTCATGAACTATCTCTGTTTTTAAAGGGAACCAGTCGCAACGCCGAAGTAGCAGCCAAAGTTTTGGAAAAATGCAAACCACGTTAAGCAACAACGCCAGTTGCTTGCTGTGTGACGCAACAATTAAATAATAGTATGACTTCATGCAGATTTGAACTTTTATCTAAGACGCAACCCAAAAAAAAACTTTATTACTACAAAAAATGAAGTCAGATTATTCGCTGTAGCGAGTGCGCTCACATCCTACCTCAACACACGGGGTCAGGTGACCACAAAGAAAACAGTCGGATACAAGAAAAGAGTCTAGCTTCAACACAAACTACTACTGAGCTCGTTTTCTGAGCAAAGAAAACACCACAACGACTTCCGCTTACCAGTGAGGTATAGAACGGCCATCAGCGAGAGCCAGCCGAGCTGCCCGACCGTGAACGACTCGAGCAGACCGAACTTAACGACCGAATGGATGGCTGGGACAACACCGCTCAGTCCCAAAGCGGCGAACAACACTGAAATGGAATATCACCAACTGAAGCTAGAGCAAACACAGCAAGTGTAGCGATATTTGCAATACGCGTCATCAGCACAGCTAAGCCGCCTTGGCACGATTTTACGTCCCAGTACCTCGTAAAAACAACCTGATCCCTCATTTCAAAATTTCGTTTTCATAACCGCTATGCCAAAAAGCACTGCGCGCCCAACGAACACGCTGTGACGTGCAAACCACAACCAAACAGCCACTTATTTTCTGAAAACCTCAAGCTTAACCCTTACAGTTTAAGTTAAAACAGGAATGGCAAACAACATCTAACAATCGATTCGGCGAGCTTTTGCAGTTCTGAACATCGCAGACAAGTTTCCTCTTTTTTTCCAGAATGCGCTACATTCCTTTGGGCACATTAGCTCGCTTGCACATTCACGGCAGTAACCCGGCAACAAATTGCAAGTCGATGCTTCCCGGTAACGCTACAAACGCTTCGGCAACTTTGATCTTGATAAAGCTTTCGAACGTCACAAAGCACCGATGAATGAAACGGCTGAATGTTCTAGAATCTAGGTCGATCGTGAGACACGCCTAAGTTCATCGAATACATTCGTGCATACACGTCGCAAATTTGCCCGGGCACACGGTGAACCCAGCGAGTAAATCAAACAGGGGCGGTAGCAGACCCAAGGCGAACAAGCGAAAGAACGTTGAACGAACTAGCGCAGTGGTTTCCAACCAGGGGTCCACGACCTTTGTGTGTACAAAATGAAAACAAACCAGCGAAATACCAGTCCTGGGTTAATTTTTTCGGTTATGTTTCGGTCACAGACCCAATTTGATTTGAAATGACCGAAAAAAAATTAGCTCAATTCGGTGATAACGTCCAAAATGGCAGGCTAGTGAATACTGCTACAGCGGGTTTTAATGCTATTATGGGGCAAATGACCAGAATGTCTCAGCGAAAAAAATCCAGTAATAAACTACCAGCCGTGGTGGTCTAGTTTGCAGAAGACAACGAATCGAGCGCAACTATAAGAATCCAGGCTAAAGGGGAACACAAGATCTGGCTCATGTGAACCACCACATGTTTATTCACTTTATCGTTGCAGTTATCCCGCCCTTAACAATGCTTTTCACACACAATCACATTCGTTAGGCATTTCGATTGTTATGCAACAATGCCAACAAGTTACATGATAAGTTCCACGAAGCATTAATGATTTTTGGCGCGCAAAGCGGATAATAGTCTTTTCTAGTAGAGACCATCTTATACACGTAACAGTATTAACTGGTTTCATTTATTAAATGGGTCCACAGTTTTCAGCCAAATCGTCAAAAGGGCCCATGGCACTGAAAATGTTGGGAACCACTGAACTAGCAGAAAGGTTGCCGTAGCAACAACGGAGCCTCATCTTCTTCACATGAAGTTCAGCGAGCAGAGGCGTAACGAGGGGGGCAAATGGGGCGGAATTCCCCAGACGCCGAATCACTATGGGGGCGCTGAAATACTGCAAGGGGTGCCGAAAAGCCCCAACAATGTCACAAGTGCTTTACTCAATACAAACTNGTTNCTTGCCCCGGGCNNNANACNAGTTCCTCGTGATGCCCCTGNGAGCGAGTGAGATCGCGTGGCAAGACCGAAAAACAAACTGATGAACCCTAAACCCTGACGCCTGAAGTTCAAGTTCCGATTGCTTCTGACAGAAAAATTCATGCACGAGTAGATTAGCACGCACGAATTCATTTACTGCGGTCCTAACAGCACGTTGTCTGTCTCATTGACAGCGCAGATCGCACGCGATGACTTGTGGTGGTGAGCGGACATCCGGGACACTCATGCCTTTGAGGCAGCAAGCCGAAATAAAACCCGATAATTCAGTACTTAGCATTGCGCATGCGCGCGTAACACACGCTGTGTCATCCCACGTCATATGTGCTTACGTCAGGTGAAGCAGCAAGATCTTGTGTGCGACGAGCTGCCGGCTTTTACCAAGGCTTCCTAGAAAATTTATTTAGGAGGCCTTGCTTTTACCCAGTGGTGTCTTACGCGTGTCGTAAATAAGCTACAAACGGTTCGTAAACAGCACTAACTAGTCACGCGTGACGCGACAAATACGCAGCCAACTACAGTTCGCTGCACGTATCTTTCCAGCATGGCAGAAGGAAATCTACATTTAGTGCAGTACCTATGACGTAGAGTTCCGCCGTAGCAAAGCGCACGATCATTATTCAGCGGCTCGCTGCGGTCGCCCACAACTGAACAATAATTCCAAGTATGAAAACACCCACCTGCCCTGAAGACTCGGTACCGGGCCTCAGTGAACTTCTCGTATTGCGTGATGACAATGCAAACAACTCCAAGTACAGACACTCCAGTCATGTACACGATCTGTTAATAACGGCAGCTAGGTGATTATTCTTTCCCAAGTAAAAAATAACACGTTTGGCAATGTTGCGATACCAGCAAAAAACTCGATTACTTCTGCGTCTCCAACACACAACTGCGAGTAACAGCACTTTCAGTTCCAGTCAGTATTGCATTGGTCGGCGATTCAATACAATAGCAATATCAGCTTTACAGCACCAAGCGAAAGTGAACATTATCAGTACTTTTTTCAGACCCAAGCGTTGGTCTTAACGAACAGTATGTGAGCATCATCCTGACACATGCTGCACAAGCACAGCTTTCAAACCTTGTCGCTTTGGTAAGTTTGTTCAATCGCACTGCTAACCATCATCATGCCAGCAAGCTACTGCAATCTTGCAGCAGAATCATTGACCTTCATTCGTCGCCAAAATATCAAACGTAACAACTTACATCTCTTCGAAGCAGCGATATGCAGTAAGATTACTCGTGTAAGAGCCAGATAAGCTGACATGGAGCTAAACACAGCGATCGTTTTCGGCAAATTGATTAAAATTGTTTCTAATTCGAAATAAAATCCTTGCCTCTCAAGCACACAACCATTTCTCGCGAAACTTAAATACAACATCATAGCAAAACGTTTGAACAGCCCATGTAGCTATAAATAACCGAATCACGTAACACTGCCGTGACGACAAGAATGGTTTCTGCCCCCGCCTGAGCGCATTTGACAACGGTGCTGTCACAACTGCTGTCAAACAAACAAGGTTCTTTTCGCAGCCGATCAATCAATTAAAAGCCGCAGAGAGAGCATTTCGTCAAGTGAGCGGACGCTGATCCAAAGGTAAACACACGAAAGAGCAGTCCGTGAATTAAACAAATTTTGCGAGGTTGCCACCTTCGGCTCCGTGTCGCAGTAGAAGGCATAATATATCCACGGAACAAAAGATCCCATGATCATCAACGAAATTCCAGAATAGTCTAATCTGTGAATGCAATAGCCAAATGTTCAAAGCTGAGTTTTTTCGGTCATTGACTGAATTTTTTTGAAATGATCGAAAACAATAAGTCAATTCGGTCAAATGCTTGTTTTTCATACAAAAATGTCCCAAAACAAAAAAATGACAATATTTTTAAGCTATTTCGGACAAATGACCGGAAATGTCTCAGCGAAAAAAAACAGGTTCGAAGGTCCATTTGCTTCTATTGGTAATCAGCCCAAACGTGGGGTTGGGAATTACGTCACAGTTAATCATTGTCCAGTTGTATAATCCGGTTGCATAAGCGGACAAGGTACAAAACAGACGTCTACACTGCACCTGAGGTTACTCAAAATATGAAAGCCTACATCTCGGACGTTTACTTCGCACTGAGTCGCAATTGAATGAACAACTTTTAAAATATCAATGAGAGTAATATCGCGCGTGAGTTCATACGTTTGCCAGTGTACAGTCCAGTGGCGTAGCCAGCTCAGAAATTTGGGGGAAGGCAAAAAATTTGGGGGAGCAAAAATGTTTGATCTTATGCGAATAACGCTATTTTGTTAGGAAAAACGCCTCTCAAAGCACAAATTGAGTACATTTTCTAAAAAATTGGGGGGCATGGCCCCATTGGCCCTCCCCGGCTACGCCTATGGGACAGTCCGACCACAAAAAGTTAATTATTACAAAAAGAAGAACATACATAAAAAGAATAAAACCAAAAAGAAAAAAGACGGACGGCGCAAAGCACTGCGATTTCAGCACGAATATCAGCTGGCCAAACAAACAAGCAATGCGAGTCAGATTTCCGCCCACGGCCAATGTAGCTGGCATCAGGTTGCCTTTTTGCTGTCCTATCTCAGGGCAACTTGTGACTTTCCCAACCTATGCCATTTCCACGAAACTACTAATACGAAGTACACTGTATATTTATGTGCATGTCTAATGTCAATCCTGCACAGAGCCGAAATGTGGGCGGCCTTCTTTGAACAGCCACCTAAAAAAGGGCCGAATATTATTACTTATGATGGGAAAAGGGACAAAACTTTACGACCACTGTCCCATCACTTGCGTGCTGGTTCACAATAAACACAAGCCGAGCTGATAAAAATACTCTGAAACCTCTTAAATGCCATGTTTAAACGAGCTTGCCCAGCTTCGCAGCCACGAAGGCTACGTTCATATAGACAAAGCTGTAGCCAAGCGGTTCATTCGGGGGCAATGCCCCCCAATTTTTTTGTCCAGAAAAATTTGTTTCAAACATTTTTGTCCAGAAAATTTTTTTTTTTTCAAACATATTTTTGTCCAGAAAAATTTGTTTCAAACTAAAAACAAAAACCTTCCCATCTAAAAATGTGTTTTGCACCCCCAAACCGTAGACCTTGGGTACAGGCTTGCATAGCTGATGAAGATAAAGCAGTGTTTCGTTCGAAATGCGCTTTGGCTCTTAAAGCACCTTGGAAACATGAGCTTACCGACTTACGCAGCGCGAACGATCGAAATCGCAGTCAAAAAAGTGTCGGCACTTACTTTCCGAAGATGCGAAACACCCGCTCCGAGTGACAGCCCATGGTGTGGAAGAGCGTCGAGAAGCACAAGCAGAGAACAGCTCCAAGAAAAAAGAGGAAAAAGACCACCTTCTCTTGCAGCTCGCTCACGAAGTACGAAGCAGGCAGACAAAGGAAGTAGATGCAAATGCCAATGAACAACACAAAACCTGCGAAAGGCAAAGGATGGTGGAATTTTTTTCAGAAAAACTGGGTCAAATCGTTGTTTATCTCGGGAAACTTCTATTCACAGCTAACAAGGCATTGCAATAAAACTCTTTAAGGCTTGAAACGCAGCAATATCAATCCGCGGACAGACGCTACTCGACAGTCAGGCCCAGTTGATTACGGTGAAAAATTTATTGAAAAATGAACCACTAAGTAGTCAGAGAAACCACGTAAACGCCAAAATTGCTGGCACGCCATTGCAAATGTTCCAAAGCGATTGACAAGCAGAACACGCTCAGTTCAGTTTAAGCTCGTTTCTGTACTCCTTTCAGGAGTGTCACGAGTGGTCTGCGGCGCCAAGGCACCCTAGAAAAGTGAGTCTCCTTCCCACGAGGGTTTGGCGGCAGCCATCTCCACTCGGTTGCGTTGTGGGTGCTTCCCCAGTGAGGTCAAAGTGCAGCGCAAACCCATGTCAATTGTCAAGTCGAAAAAAAAAGCTATCAAACCTAACAAATGTGTCCATATGTTTCCTGTTTCGGAATGCAATCGAAAAATAGATCCAAAACACGCTCTAAACGAGGGCATCGGTGGACGATGCCAATGCAAAAGAAACTCATTATCTCTCATCCATTCTGGCAGTTGGAAAAATGATACAACGCGCCACCTGCAAAAAATGCAAAATGTATTCAAAAAAACAAAAAATGAGTGTGGAAAACAGTAGGCTTACGGGACAAGCCCAAAACAGGAATCATCAATTGACATAGAATGTGCATATGTGTTAAAATAAAAATAGAATGAATTCTACTCTGTTACTAAAGTTACAGAGCTAGGGATAGTATGTGTACTCAAAGCTCATGTTGCAAACACAGCACTACCTTCAAACTACTAAAAACCAGAATTAGGGCTTCATCATCAATGAAATCTGTGCCAAACTCATGAAATAAAATTTTCGATTGTTAAGTCCAGAAATTTGAAAAAACGAAGACAAAAAGCAATTCTGCAAATCATCTATGTTTTGCCAAATGTGAATAGCATATAGCATACTTTAATTAGAGACCTCAATGAAATAAAAATTAGCAGTTCGTGCTTTTACACAGTGAAAATACAAAGTGCTTAATTTTCCGCACCTGTCTTTTAATAAGATACAATAAGTTGCAAAACTTAGTAGCCAGCCAACTACAGTTCATGGCTCCACAACAGTTGCATGTACATACTCATTGCTCTCACCAAACCATGGTCGAAACAATGCAAAAAAACAATATTCAACTGAAACCTTTATTTAATCAGAATATGTCTTATGTACTGACTGCCATTTTAAATAATCTCATTTTACATCACTGACACCTGAATTTTAATTTTAAATATACTGTTATGCATTATGAAAAAACAAACAACTTTATAACTCAATCAACATTTTGCATAAAAGTGATGTCTGGCACTTTTCTTTATTTGCTCATGTTTTCCAAAATAATTTTCTTTTATGCATAAGCCACAGCTTTTCCAGGTTTATGCTATAATTTACCTGCCATCCCAAACTTTATGTGCAAATTGATCTACTTTGTCAATAGCACTGTGTAGACTCTCCTGGGCGTGAAGCTTAATTTCATGGGCAGTGTGATCAACAAACTCAAAAGCATTGTGCATAGATTGTTGAACACGGGCTGGAGCTCCTGGAATAGAATAAGACAGTCAATAGTGCAACACACCTTTAAAACCCTTATGTTGCTACACAAAGGTTGGCTTTAAAAAAACAGTGCTGCAAAAAGATAAGTTGCCAGTATAAAATTTCTTTACAATGAATACAGCAAGAATAAAAATTAACTGCACACCAAATTTTAATACAAGAAAACATTCATCTAATCCAACAGTACTAGTTGGATACACATAAGGACTGCTATATGTGATTAAGTATGACAAGTATGATAATGGCAAATAAATTATAATTATTATTCTGTTTTTTGTTTGATTTTGAGGTTTGGTTAGACGTGAAAACACTGTCATGACCAATATTGCAGCAGTTAAAACTAAACAGCATGGAGGTGCAAACAATGGGAAACTCCAAGTAAAAACACTGGTTTGTTCTGTTGGTGCAAATCTTCAAGCAAATTCACATTTAAAAAAGGCTGAAAAGTTGAAAAGTTAGAAAAAAGACAAACGATTTTCTTCAAATGCATACTTTGAAAAAATCACTAGATTGCGTTGAAAAATCACTAGATGAGCCTAAAAAATGACTAGATCTAGTGAAAAATCACTAGGCGTGGCACCAGTGCCATCACTTCACTGCGATGAAGAACCATACCACATCAAATTATGTGCAAACCTGGGTCCTGCTCACTGTGACGTAGGCACATTTTTAATGCACACTGAACGCAAAACTGTCTAGCCAAGANAGACTTTGATAAAACAGCCAACCAACACAAAAGCACATAACCTGGTTTGTTCATAGACAATCATCTGCTTACCGCACCAAAACCTATGAGCAAATCTTACGTCATAGAGCATTTTATCGGGACTGTTGCACAATGGTCTGATTATTGTGCATGAAGGCTCTGTGCGCTAGGAACTGGACAGACCATTTATTTTAATCAACCAGGGCCAGAGACGAAGTAGCAACTTGGGTTTCCAAACATTCCATGCAGAGCAACAGCGCAAAACTTTTATGAGCAAATATTGTCAATATATATCAGCAGATTTTTGCTGATACGATACATCGGCAACATCGTCATATCGGCCGATATATATCGGTGTGCTGATACATCAGTCGAGCTCTAATGTGAACAATACACTAGAACAAGTAAGTTTGTAAAAATAGAAAAAAAATTTCATGGTTGCCAAGTTTGAAAAACACATTGTCAGCAAGCTCTCAGATTTGTTCATTGCGTTTTGCTCATTGATCAACATGTTGCTTACATTTATTTCAAAATATTGTTAGATTTAATTTACAATACATGTTTGTTGTGTTAACAAATCTGTTTATAAGGCAACCTGGCAAACCACCATTTTATGCAACACACTTTCAATGAAGCATTGATAAAGTTTTTCCAAACCCAGAGTGCTTTTTCAAATTAATTGAATAACTAAAGTTCAACACTAAACTCACCAAAGGTGCTGACCAAATCACTTGTTTCATCCTTATCTTCTTGACCATGGGATCGGCGCTTAAATGACAATGGAATGTCATATGTCAACTGGAAAAACAAAAAAGGAAGTTAGATAATGTGATAAGCAATAACTTAGCCATGTGTAAAGAGGTGTAATGTGAGCTATTGATCATGGGTAGGACAGTCTGGGAAACCAGACAGCTTAGCCAAATGATACCATGAAATTTTGGCAATATAAAGCTTTCATAAAAGGCAAGCTTTGAAAGGGATGTGATTTCAACAGCACAACTACGATCAACTGTCACATTGTCATGCAGGCTGATCATCCATTTGAACAATTGCTTCAGACCAAAGCAATTGTTCAAAGGGCAATTAATTTGCATGCCGAATGTTAAAATAGGACATCCGACTTACTGCACGTTTCATTTCACAGGCTGCTGCTCAGTTATTACCAACTAGGTCAAATAAAAATTTTATGGGGTGGACAAATATAATGTAAAACAGGAGATAGATCTATGATAATACGTTATGCAAACCACTACCTTGCAAAGTGACNTATTTCTAGAAATTAGNTTTCCTGAGGCAGAAATTAGTTTTCAGCTTTTGTGATTATAGTGTTCTAGAACCAGATATCAAACCATATATAAAGTGACCAGATTATAAAAATTTTATCAAAATCACACACAACAAAACAACAAGAGCTGAATTACCACTGCCAACCCCTGAACTAGTTGAACAACTACTTTTGAAATCATGCCTTCAATCTGAATACTGAGCCATTGTAGAATGGTGGGGAGCCAGAAATAATGTGCTCTCGGCAATGTTATTGGATGGTGCCTAAAATTGCCTTTTGATACTGAAAAGATCCTTACAAAATGCATTGCTGAAACAGATGTTCAGTTGAGACCAAGTAAAATAGTGCTTGCAGAGACATCACGAACTCATGACTGTTAATTCAGCATACGATTTCACCACTAATCCATTCTAAAGCATACGCCTTTCATAAATCAGTAAAAACAGAACATCAATGAAATATGTTTAGTGAAATTAGCTGAACATCAACTTGGGCTTGTATGCAAGCTAATCCAACTGTGAAATACACACAAAATAGATTTCACATGCAGGGATGGCTTTTCTGGATGGACTGAGTGGCTGCAGCCTTTGTTGAAAAGTGCAGAACATAATTCAGTCAGAGAGTAAATGCAAAATTAGAGTGAAACTAACTTAGAACACAGAACCATATTAACTGCTTCCAATCTAACTCTTAAATTGATTTTTATTATCTAACACAGTGGTTCTTAACCTTTACAAACACGCCGAACCCTTACATAGGTTTCCAAGCTTTTGTCAAATCCTATTTTAACCCAATATAACAGAAAGAAAAAATGGGTTTACTGTAATCAGATGACCTTCGTTGAACCCCTGAAATGGCTCCATCGAACCCTAGGAGCTTGATTGAACCCAGGTAAAGAACCACTGATCTAACACTTCAAATTGATATTTTCTTAACACCTTTGGAGCCAGTCGTGTTTTGCTTTAAACGACTGTAATTTGGCCATATTGGACAAGTCTTTGCAACTCCATAACTTGCCAGTCGATTGTGCTAGAAAGCTGTTCAAACACTCCATACTTCTAGTTTGCAACGACAAAAATTAAGGGTTTTGAGTTTCACATTTTTGTGGGTGACATCAAGAGTAGGGTAGGTTTTTGGCCATTTTGGTTCAGGCTACCTGGCCCTGGGCCTAATCACTAGATGGAAATATTTCGCTCAAGTTTTTATTAGAAACTAGTCTGAAATCTGAGTCTTTGGAGCCTTTGATTGGCTTTCTAGGGTTTCTGATTCAAAAGTTATAGCCAAAAAAGCATAAAATTGGTAATTTTACCCAAACACTTAAACCAAGAACAGGCTAGGTACCTTGAGCAAAATTGGCCAAAAACCTACCCAACTTATGACATCACCCACAAAAAAAAACAATACCAAACATTTTTTTCAGTGCAAGCTAGAGGACTTGTCACGTCTTTTGAGAGTTTGGATAGCTCTCTTTAATACAATCAATTGGCGAGTTATGGAGTTGCAGACTGGCACAAAATTAGCTGCTCAATGCGTGATTTCAAAGTACAATATACTTCCTCACCGGCTCTCAATGTGTTAAGGAGATTTTATACGTGGTGGGTTAACAGTGCTGTTATTAGAAATGCCATTAATACTTTCCTACTCGCCATACATAAATCTACATATTAACAAACCCAGGCTGGTTCTTGGCTGGTGTAAATATACATTTTTACCAAAAATCGTGTTTTGAGGCACTGGTTGTAATGTTTTTCAACTGGAAATGGTCTAACAGTATAGTACTAGGCAGAGTTTAAAAATTAATGTCTTGAAATATTGTTCCAAAGTCTGTGTTTCAGAAGCTCTTTGAAAACCTGTTTTTTTTACTTTGTCCACCTAGGCAAGACCAGGATCCTGCAACAGTGACTGCAATTTTATGTAATAGGAGTGCTTTGGTATGCTGCGAAATGCTAGAAATGCATGGAAGATTGTATTACAAATGTTCATAAGTACATGCAGGCATATTGATGAAGTTTAATTGATCAATGCCAGTGTCAAAAATGCTTCCAATGAAGCAAAACGTTTTGCCAATATACTAGTGCTGGCAGGCCCAGGCTTGTTGCAGTGGTATATAGCCTTAACTGATTTTGGAAATGCTCTTTGGTGCTCTTTGGAAATTGACAGGTGGAAAGGCATGAAATCACATAGCATGTTTACTGCTTTAGTCTACAGGTGGAAAATGCTAAAAAGCATCCATCTTCTATGATTTGAATTTCCTGCCAAAACCACCTGGTGACAGTGGATACTGTGATGGGAATCCCACCCAGTAATGAAAGTGTTAATTGGAAACACCACTGACAATTACACATAGCCAGCATAAATATACCACATACCCCCCCAGAGATGTAAATTTTCAGTCCCCTTAACCATTTCTATTTTCCATTATCAGCCACCACTGATCACATGATCAATGTTTTTATACATTAACCAACATGAGCAATTACAAACAAAACAAATTTTTGCCGGAAGTGCTTTTAACTTTCCCCAAATTGAGAAAAACGCTTCCCATTACCTTTACCTGCCATAACAGAATTAATTTCTTGCATTTTCGTAGCCGTTTGTTCAAAGTCAGACAATTAGGTCAAGTTGTGCATGTTCCCTAAAATGCATTTTTCTAATGGATGACATTTTTCAAGAATGGGCTTACATTGCTTCAATGTGCCAATTGAAGCTTTGTTAGTTTTTTGAACTGACCTGTCTTTCTTGCATGCTGTTCAGTAACTAGAATGTTGTCATGACAATGAATCAAAAGGATGAATCATCTTGCTTTGCTTGTTTACTTTTTCTTGGCATTTTAAATCAAAAAATTCTGTAATTCTTTGCAAAATAACAATCATCCAACACAATTCACAGTGCTTACTGCAGTCACACTAAAGAGTGTATGATGTTTTACAACAAACAGCCAATTACCACAGAGATGCTTTACAACAGACAAACATGTAGGGAGAATCCTCACAACAGTCAAAGCTGAAATAACCAGTATTCATACAGCAGTAATTAGACATATTGCTATATTCAAACATGCAAAAATACATGCATCTGCATTTAGTGATTTATATTTCTTTCATGGGAAAAACAGAAGTTGATTGCAATATTCCATATACACTATGAAAATAAGGCATATCACTAAACATATTTCATGTCTGCAATAAAAGCATTCAACGTGTGAACACTATAGCTTATTGCACAGAGTAACTTAAAAACTTTGGCAGGCTGTGAAGTGCAAAACATCACAGCTTACTGCACAGTACATCTTGTGTGCGATGCAACCTCTCAGTCAGCGTGTAAATTGAATGTGTAATTTACCACGAACAGGATGTGCGTGAAAAATAACATCCATATATATGTGGCACAAACAAGCAAGAATAGAATGATCATGGCGCATGATCCCTATTGTTGATTGCTTCCACTGTGTGAAGTTTTGCACACTTGAAACTCGGGCTTCCGATTGCAAGTGTGCAATGTGGTGAGTATCAAAACCTTTGTTGTGAAGACACACACAGAAATCCTTGACTTAGACAACCAATAGCTCAGCATCAGTCATTAGCAAATAAATGACGTTACAGGCACAGCAAAAAAAGCTTACTGATGCAAGGCAAAACAATCAAAAGCTAAGTGTTACGAATTTACCTTCAAATTGATTTAGATACACGATTAAGTGATTTAGATGAACCATTATGGTAACTAAAACTAATTCCTCTCATTTTTTAAATAAGTTTTCAACATAGTACTATAACCGAACCTCAAGCCTGGCCACCAGAACAACAAAAATAGAGCATGATAGCTGTTGAGTAAATTTTGTGCACACCTTCATTTAATGCCTACTAGATTATCAGCTTTGTGCTCAGCAACACATTCCCTGCTATCATGCTTCTTAAATACAAAGATATTGCAAGGTTACATTAAATATACTTTTATTTTATAATATTTTAACTTTTTTATAAAACAGGTATGCCACCGCTAAAAATACATATGATGGCAGGACATATTTGGCTAAGTACAAAGCTGATAATGTATACAGTAGGCAAAAAAGTCTGCCATGGCTTAAAAATTGATTCACCACGCAACTAATTAAGAAAGCACAGATCTTGATAATTTACCATTAAATCCGGACATGACGTTGCTCGGGTCAACAAGAGATCATCCTCGTCTAAGTCATCACTTTCATCACCACTCACAAGTTCATTTTCCTTAGAACATGAAAATAAAAGTTGATCCTTAGGTTGAGAACTTTCACCATCAAACTGAGGATGAAGGCTAGCTGATGTTTCTTTGTTCATTTTTAGCAGCAGTGGAATTGTATAAACAAACTTCAAGTCATACCCAATTTTGGCTACAGCTATCTAGTTAATGAAACACATCTGCCTAAGCACAAACTCCTGTTTTAAAGGAAAGATTAAAAATTGACATAAAATAAATTAAATAACCAATTTTGTCTGAAACAAAAAGTACATAAATGCAGTAAGATACATATATGCATGTTCAACCAGATATAGTATAGTGTTTACAAACACACAGCATATTCATATTATATTAGTAGTAAACAGAACACGCCTATTTTAACATAGTTGAGCATAGCCTTGTTTGATTTTTATCGACTCCCTTCCTATGGCGACTCATTACTAACTTAAGGGTCAGCGGCGTCAGTACCACCAGCGTAGGGATGTACCACCAGCATAGGGGTTGATTTAGAAAACAACTGTGTGTATCTCCAGCGTGGGGAGTTGATGTAGAAAGCAACTGTTTGTACCTCCAGCGTGGGAGTTGATTTAGAAAAGGGAGTTGATTTAGAAAACAACTGTTTGTACCTCCAGCATAGGGGTTGATTTAGGAATCAACTGTTTGTACCTCCAGCGTAGAGAGTTTATGTAGAGAGCAACTGTTTGTACCTTCAGCGTGAGAGTTGATTTATAAAGCAACTGTTTATACCTGCAGCACAGGGGTGGCTTAAGAATGCAACTGTTTGTACCTCCAGTGTAGGGAGTTGATTTAGAAAGCAACTGTTCATATTTCTTTCCAGCATAGGGAGTTAATTCAGAAAGAAACTGTTTGTACCTCCAGCGCAGGGATAGCTTTAGAAAGCAACTGTTTATACCTCCAGCGTAGGGAGTTGATTTAGAAAGCAACTCTTTGTACATTGCTTGTACCTCCAGTGTAGGGTACAAACTCTTTGTACATTGTTTGCATCTCCCGCGTATTGTACCTCCAGCACAAACAATGTACAAAGAATCTCTTTGCTTTCTAAATCAACCCCTACCCTAAAGATACAAACAGTTGCTTTCTAAAGCCATCCCTACGCTGGAGGTATAAACAGTTGCTTTCTAAATCAACTCCTATGCTGGTGGTACATCCCTATGCTGGAGGTCCAACCCTACGCTGGTGGTACCNANGCCGCCGACCAGTCTTCCTAACTTCAAATTTGCAAAATTGCGCATAGGCAAACTTTACANNTCACTTTGAAATGAGCAAAAATACAAATGTNTAGAAGTAGACCCCTAGTTACNGCAGCACAGTCAGGGGTGGGTTAAGGCCCCTGGCTAGAACTTAGAAAAGGGCCCNTTCTATATATAGCAATAAATTCACATATTNCACTTTTTTCACTGACTTAGGGATTGGGGGCCCCTAAATGGTGAGGTGAGGGCCCCTTAATCCACTATGGGTACAGTGGTCTCTAGTAGNAACCGATTTTTCAATTACATTGTTTCTGAAATATAGGAGCCTTAGTAGGCAAATTTATAATGTGTTTGATGCAAATTTATGTTTGGTTGTTTTCAACTAGTAGATAGTCAGTATACAGAGCTTGCTTACAGTTGAAGATGATGGTTAAATTAGCTAAAACAGTTTGTCGTGAGTTTTACTTGCACTGTAACCTGAGCCTGTGCGAAAAAAGTGACTTATGGTGGTAGACCACACACCATAGTAGCACTGAATTATTTTTACCGAAATCTTAATTCAAATATCGTGACTACAAGATTGGGCTTACTTCATGGAGTTAGCTAAGGGTGTTGCGAAAATACTTTGCTATGCAAGAGACTTGTGTACATGCTATTAACCATCATCCTATAGCACAGATGATTAAAACAGTTAAACACTATATTTTGTATTGTTTGGAAAATGACAACTTAAAAACAGCATAAATAAACCATGTGTTCACTGAATGGATTATGCTAGTTTGGTCAATAAAATCAGTGGTTACTATAACAAAGGAGTTTACATACAGCTAATCAGATCGACAACTAGATGACATTTTCAAGAGCGGCAACACACTCACGCATGAAGATGTACATGCCCGGAAAATAAACCTACAAAATACGCTAAAAATCACAAAAAATTGACGAAGAAAACTTTTGAAATAGCACAAAAGAGCTATAAATTCCGAAAGATCATATTGCCATTTGTTCTTGAGAAGAGAGTAGGAAAGGCTTTCATTTATGTTGAAGATCTAATAAAGCAATTGTAGAATCAAAGTCGGCACCACAAAAGATATATTTTTGAGGGTGCACTACACATAAGAGGGACATTTTTTCACACTTTAAGACAAGGTTGCACCTGCGTTGAGCCCCAAAAACCAAGATGTCCTAGGGCTCCACGCTTCTTAAATCCGTCCCTGACTTCAGAAAAGAAATAGCCAATTTTTTAAAACTGGCATTGAAATGGCCAATCTCATCTGGCAACCCTGGGCAAACCACTCTTTACTTTGTTTATGGATACCCTTTTCTGCAATTTAAAAAGCTCTGACATGCACAAAACCAGAAGCTGAAGATTGCAATGCTAGTTATTTTAGTTATGTTCATCACCACTGTACAGTGTACATTAATAATGTGACTGTGAGTCTAATTCCTAGGCCCATAATTCTTAACTGCAAAATTGTGGAAAATTATGTCAGTGTCAAGACTCTGATATAAAATGTGTGATAGTTGGATATTATTCTTATTGTCATGGCAAAATGACAGAATTGTTCTTTTTCTAGACTCATATACTTCACTCATCAACTAACCATATTTTGTTTTATTGAATTACTATTTGCTATTAAACTTCTGCAATTTGTTCTCACCCTTGGCTTGTTTGTCTTTTCAAGCCAGAACTGTCGCCAGAAAGTCTTTAACAAGGGGCTGGCTTTACGTTTGTGCAGGGGGGCTTGACATTTTAAAAATCAGATAAAACTCCACTGATTTATAGTGTTTCATAGTTCAATTTGGGGAGGCTTGGTAACCAAGCCAAGTTGGTTGGAGCTTCGATTGGGGGGCTAAGCCCACCAAAGCCCCCTGTGGCAATGGGACTGTTTCAACCTCATCAGACATGTGTGCCCTGCAGGACATTCATGCAAACAAGTGTCCTGTGGTAGCCTAATTACTAATTCATGATGGTCCATGGGGTATTGGGTAGCTGTGCTGCTTCTTACATCTTCCTGAGCTGTATTGATAAAAATTGTTTTTTGGCTTGCTACCCACACATGCCTCTGTTCTGTAATGTTATGGCTTTTTACTAAAGTAGTATTTTATAACTTCCATTGTCACTTGAAATACTTCCCTTACATACGCTTACGTGCATGACTCGCTTGTTCATCTGTATCCATCAACTCTTCACGCATAGCTCGCCCACCATCACCTGTGTTATGTAATTGAATGTTGTGTACACTGTACAAAAAGTACATGATTTATTT
>JGI24158J21664_10003358_pt1 | contig 20016 bp, 9 predicted proteins | sample Ectturendosymbi3_FD_21664 | JGI IMG/M metagenome (IMG submission 21664) | reverse complement strand
GGAAGAACTTAGTGCGACCGTGACCACGTGTGTAAAGAAATATGGCTTGTGACGTTTATTTTTGCTGGCATGAGGCGTTTGTGAGTTTACACAAAAGCTAAGCCTGGACAGCATCTATTGCTTGATCTTTTACGTAGGTATCATTTTGATTGCATTTCACAGCTAATTTAAGAACATATCGTACTTTCTTGCTATCGGTTGCCTATGGGTGTACGAGCATGCAGTAATGGCACTTCCAACTCCACGGTATGCATCATGAATCGCAATAAATACAGCATAATTGGAAAGATCTGAGACAAGTGCTAGACTCACTCTTGCTCTTACACGCTTCCCAGACGACGGCAGTGCGAACTTTTGCACTTTGGTGACATTCCAAAGGAAACCACATTTCACATTTCATCGACGAAACGTCCATCGCCGAAACGGCGGCGCCGAACTGTCCCATTCCGTAGAGATGTGACAAATGTATTGAAAAAACTGCACATGACGTCTTAACCTTCAGTTAATCTCTTGATTAATTTGAATTTTTCAGCTGTTTGATCGCCTTGGAAGATTTTATGCACAATTCGGGACAAAAGGAAAGAGAAACGGCGAGCTAGATTTGCCATATTCTCTGGCATCTGACTGCAAAGACAACATCATTGTTGCCGACTGGTGGAATAACCGGTATTACTAAGATAGGCCTTACGTGTAACCACGGGTGTACAGAGGGGGTGCATCCAAACAGTGAAATTATAAAAATAACATTTTATTGAAATGTTGTAACTAGATGCGTCTTCCTATCGTAAGGCCACGAACATATGCTGCATGGATCCGATGGGAGCTTGCCTGAGTGGCATGCAAATATATGTTGAATGACCCGAGAGAGAGATGAAGCACTGCCATCGTTATCTTAAAGCCTTACCAACTGTCTCTCTTCCCCCTGTATAGGCTGGCCAATTCCTTTACCCGGTTGTTAATCTGCGACTTGTAGTCTTCAAAAGATCTCTCGATTTCTCTAGACTCTAGAGCAGTGTTTCTCAAAGTGGGCGGAATCGCCCCTTCGGGGGCGATTTTGAGGGTCAGGGGGGCGAAAAAAACAAAGGGGGCGATAGGGGGGTAAAACAACGCAAAGGGGGCTGAAATGTTCAACCACTAATCGATCATTGAATAACTTCAGTAGTCTATTATTATGACTTGTTAGTTTCTTGCAAATTTTAATTTACTATGACAATCGTTGGAGGATGTTGCTTAAGCAATTTGCCGTTATATTTTTGCTCTGGATCGTCTATGTTCCCGCCTACAGTGTGCATTATTTTCACAAGAATTCTGAACCTATCATTAGCATCGTAATACAATTGCTCTTTTCAGCTATTTAATGGCTTGATTCAGCTATTTAATAACCTCTTTAAATAAAATTCTTTAAATTTGCTACCATCTGTTTGCTTTATGAGGCTTAGGGGGCGAAAACGATGTGTCGAGAGTTGATGGAATAAAAAAAGTTTGAGAAACACTGCTCTAGAGTCTGGTTTCTTAAAGTGGGATGAGGCATGAAAAGTTCGCAAGGGGGCGCGAGTATGGCAGCGACATATTGTTGAAAAGTATTAAATGCAATGTACTCGTATATATCCTTTGTACATTTAATATCATTTCACTAAACGACGTAATCGAAACAACACGGACAGTACAGTGAACACATAACGAGATCTCTTAAAACTTGCTTGTTCAAAGTTGGGCTTATGAGTAAGGAACGCTCACGTTACAGTGGTGTCTTGTCTGCTTGGTTTCATTTTTGGTGGCAGTGAGAATTGTGTCACGGGGCTACACCATCCGTGAAAATTTGGAGATAGATTCTTCGCTTTGAATTGTTGTAAAAAAGATCAACATAATACAATAAATTTGTCAGAAAGAAATAACTGCTATAGGAGCTCTAGTTAGGGGGACACGACGAAGGGGTTGATCCGTGCATTACCTCAAGACCAAGTTTGCCAAAATTGATCGAACATACCCCATTATTTTGCGTTGCACTTAAATATCTTTTTACGAATCCTTTGACTTTTTGTACAAATGCTCAAAGTTGTTCACAAATGCCTCTGTCCCTGTAAATTACCATATGTAAATACCCACATGCTTGCTTGATAACGTGCTCTGGAACAATGGGCTTATTGCAGTTTACGCGAATCTAGGAAATATATGGCTTAAGCAGGCAAGTGAGCATATTTAATGTGTTTTACGTTCTTGATAAGAGGCCTTGTATGAAAACTTGTAAGATAGGTTGACATACGTTCACAATCCAACATAAATAGAAAACGTAACTGCTCTGATGGAAAAATCTGGGAAAAGTGCCGCTTTGCCTTCGACTCTGTGATAAAACGAAATTAAAACTTACTTTTGTGTTAGTGACAAATAAATTCATAAACTCTTACGGATTCTTTGGCTTGGAATTATTAAAACAGTAGAAGGCCCGTCAGGGGATGTGCATACACTTCAAAGAAGCAGTTTATTTATTAAATAGCTTTGTGCTTGACAAGCTGCAGCGTCTTTGAGTTTGAAAAGTTAACCTACGTCACGAGAATTAGGTCTTGTATACATGAGACTCCACAGGCAAGAATCTCTTCCGTGAACATATCTCACGAATAGTGCATGCTTGCTTGTAGAAGCTAAAATGATTGCCTTCATGGGCGTCGGAAGGATTTTTTTCAAGGGGGCCACTAGGCGATTTTTCCAAAATTTTTCCATGGGGGAGGCAAAAGTGGTGAAATTTGTTTTTTCCAGCTCGAAACTAACCTTTTTTTGCTGAAATTTTCAAAATCCAGGGGTGACCTTGACCCTCCCTGCCCCCTTCCCACGCCCATGATTGTCTTCTTTCTGAGAGAAAGTTTCTGGGACTGTACTGTATGTTGTTACGCAGCTTTACTATATGATTTTCTCTTTGAAGTGTGGCAATGACAATGACTTGATTACTATTCTGTATGTGACCGGCTTCCTTTCTAGTAGCGATCCTTCGTTTGCATGAACAAGGGCTTGCAGATTTTGTACTGTATGATTGAATACGCGTTTTGTTTTGGTCAGAGTTTCTGCTTTCACAAGGGATGGAGAGTTTTTAAGACACATTTTGTCTGCGAAAGATGGAATCATAATGCCTGCCTACGTTAGCATACCGCCCCAAGGAAGTCAGCTCATCCTGTCCGAGTTCGGAAGCCGTCAAATTAAGCTATTCTTTTTCTGACAGGCGCCAATGTCATTCAAAACTTCATGTCAACTGGTGTTTGAACTATGTGGTACCATTAAATGATACCGTGCTTAATTAAGCAAACTTACGTATTTGATTAGTTTCGCAGTACTGTTTCGTTATGCTCGTATAACGTGCCAATGTTTAACTTTGTACGTCTATCGACATTTTTGCGCTGGTCGCATTACTACTTAAAAAAGCTTTGTCCATGTGGCTGTTATAGTGGTTCAGTTTATAGAACGCCCTGCTTGGATCTTTTCAGCAACAACTGAAATGCTAAACATTTTATCATATTTTCTAACACCTGCTAGGTTCATCACTTATTTTCGAACCTGTTCAGAATGATTTCAAAATCCATTTGAAATATATAGTGCAGGCCGGCTTTGATGACAGACAATGCAATAAAAATGCACAAGTAACTGTCGAAACATTTTAAATACACTTTCTCATTCATTTATTCATTTTCACACGCGATTTCCCTTGGGAAGGGTCGCAGGGGCAGCAGAACTAGTAGGCTTAGAAAAAAACTCAGTTTTCAGCAATCTCTACTGGCTCCATACCAATACGCTTCCAAGTTAGGTCGGAGATGTATTCACGCCACTTGTTTCTTGAGTCCGCTGGTCCGCTTTCCCGTGAGTGTAGCCAGCAGGACCTGCCTTGCCAATCCTTCCTGGGACATTCTGTTTACATGGCCTGACCATCGTAGCTGATATCAGGGCGGATCCAGCTAGTAAGTTTAGAGAGGGCGATTTCAGTAATATTTGGTAGTCAAATCTCATTCGCGGGTTCACTACTTAAGAGAGATGAAGTATACTTCACAACACTGCTGTGACAAAATAATGGACGGCAAAATGGCCTTATATCGCAAATGCTTGTTTAGGAATTGTACAAAATCATGATGAATAAAGTTACTTTCGTATGTTTTAGGGGGGCGATCACCCCCTCTGGATCCGCCCCTGGCTGAGATCTCTCTATTCGAAGGAGAAGCGGCACGACATTCAGGGCATGAAGTTCACAGCTGCGCACTTATCGCAAAGTATCACGCCGTGAACTCTTTGTAAAAACCCATCTCTGCCACTTGTATTTGAGCTAACACTATTTCAATCATATCCCAAGATTTATGACCATAGGTGAGGATCGGAAAAAAAACGATTTCAAAATGACAACTTTGTGGTGTTTGAAAGCTCCCGTTTTATGACCGCAGAGCAATAAAGCACACGCAGAATTGCCTTTGCCTTACCAATTCGCGTATCAACCTCCCTGTTCCATCTTCCGTCACTTGTGAATATCACCCCAAGGTACTGGAAGTTCTCCACCTGCTGCAGTGTATTGCAGCTTCCTTGCAGCATGCGCTGGATTGGTTTTCTGGAGAAGTATATACCTCGGTCGTTTTAGTGGTAAGCGACACGCACTTTTTAGTGGTAAGCGACAAATCGAAAACCGACAAAATGCATGTTGACCCTGTTCGAGAGGATGCAAGCAGCACCAAATCGTATGCAAATAGCTAACGGTTGATCTTGCAACTTTCAAAAATAACACTTTCGTCGACTTTGCTGTGACTGTCTTCTAATTTGTGAACGCTATGAAAAGACCCTTGTCGGAGTCCAACACCCGCAGTGAACGGTTGTGATTTAACACCTGACATGGAAAAAACTTCTGAGCAGGAATACAATGACTTGACGGCTGACAATGAGACAATGGTCTTTTTTCATAATGTACGCATATTAGATCGCGGTTTCCTCCGCGAATTCCGGGTACTGTGCAATGGGCTCTTTTCTTGCGAGTAAAGTAATGTTCCGCTTTTCGATCACTAGCTTATGGCAAGATTGCCGCTTGCGCATGGCTTTCAAGTTTCCCAGAATAGATGCACTCTGTGCTATCCACATTCGTCTCCCAGATGTGTAGCGGGCGCAAATTGGGCCTCCACTTGTGGATAGCTGGTTGGGGAGTGTCGCGAATTTTTCGAATCGGCGCCTCTTTCTAAAACTCGAGCGCGGTCCTTGGTCACGCGTGCAACGACCGATGCGCGATGGTATTGATTGATTTTACTCATTTCATGATAATAAATGCCAAAATTAAACCGTTGGACACGCCGGTCACACTGTTTCTCATCTTTAGAAAACGACTATATAATCAAAAACATGCTTAATACAAACATATCAACTAATATTTTCTTTTAATTCAAAGAAATCTTAATTTCGCTTTCATGAGGTGGCTATTTTGAAATTCACAAAAACATGCCGTGTTGATTGCTGGCCCAAACTGTAGTAATTAAAGGGGTGGTGTGTTAATTTCTTAATGTTACAATAATGTAGTAAAACATTACTATGAGTAAGACTTGAACTGCAGTAAAAATTACACAAGTTTTTATAAATAGCTACAGCAATAGTCAATTTTTAACACGGAGCTTCTATGCCATAATATTTTTCGTTGGCCAGCTTCAAAGTTTTGCCAAAGATACTTTTATTGACTCACAAGTATTGATGGTGTTTTTATCACAGAGACAGATACCAACTACAATTTTAACATTTTATGGATTTTGAAAGCGACCATAGCGTGGAAGTATGAACGCATCTTTAATAAATTTTGTGGCAAGCCTAAAGATAAACTGTATGTGGCACTTTTCAATTTGTGTAAACCAAACACCGTCAACAAAATTTACTACCAATTTTTAACACTGAAGTCATTGGCAGTCGGTGACGAAAAAGCCGCTCATGTGATGTTTCTCCTTTGTGCTGTTGTTCGTGCTAAGCTGCTTCATAAGGATTGAACATGAAAATCCGCTTTAGGTCTCTCTACGAGGACCATTTACTGAAAAGTAATCAGCATTTGGCAAACGTTCCAACCTCTTCACTCGACAACCAGCAGTCGTAAGCGATAATTTCGCTTCAAAATTTTTCTGTAAGGTATAGATAACTGCGACCGTTTTCTCTGCTGGTAGCAAGAAAAGAATTGTCTTAGAAACGTAATGCAACGGTAATGTCTTTAAAAAGGAAGTAACCAAGATATTAGGTCATTTCAAACAGCTAAGTTTTCCAAAAGATTGTAACGGTTGTACTGATTTAGCGACAGCCTGGAAATTGTGAAGGAGATCATTGCAGCAGATGCTATTGTATGTCATATGTGTGAAGCAGACCCGTGCGATGGTGTGTGCCACGCTTGCTCCTTAACAAGACTTTGTACGCACCGGTTGACGGAATGCTAACAGGCGACAAAAATATCAAACTTCTGTGTGACGAAAAGGTGCCGCGAACTTGGCTAGGAAAATTGTGGGTATTTTCCATGCTAGTTTTGTTGAGGTCTGCCCAGGATGCTGAAAGCAAAAAGCTAACTATTGGAATAATATCTGTTGTTTCCACTGAAATAGACAATAGTGTCACCATTCCGACGCTGTCTCCTAAAGCAAGGCTTCAGGAAACTGGTAATCAGGCTGAACACAATATTTTGCTAAATTGGAGCCTTGATGGTACAGCTGACATATCCGAAAATGTGAAGTTAGTCAAAGAAGAATTTCGAAGACTTTATAACAATTCGCAAGTGTCTTTTGCATTACTTCATATTCGTATTAATGTGAATGCGACCATCGGAAGTATAATCCAAGGACTCCAAGAAAATAAGGACAAATGCGACGCATTCGTCTTCAACATTTTCGACGCAACTGCCTCAACATCCGTTTCACGCAAACGCGATAGATTTTGTGCTTTGATTGAAGAGGTTGTGACAAAGTGGGATGTCCCTACTTTCACTGGCTCGTGCCCATTCGATGAACCGCGGATAAAAGGTTCCACATTGCTTTACCTCAAGCCTTCCCTTGAGAACGTTGCGAAGTCGGTGATCGCCACATTGCACCATTTTAGATGGAGAAACATAGGTTGGCTCACGACTTCTCTAACGCCAATGGCACCCGTTTGCAGAGAAATCGAAAAGCAGTTGTTGCTGTCGAATTACTTTGCGATAAAATTTTCAAAAGAAATTCAAGACATCACGTTTTACACAGAACAGAATCGCAGCGCGTTGGACCACTTGCTATATGATGACGTCTGGAAGCCTTGCGAAGCGATCGGCCTATCTGGTAAGCGAAAAAATTGATAACTCTTCCAATGTTTCGATTAATACAAATTAGTAGTGATAAAAGCTTGTTTTAACCAATGATGCATGATGGCCTAGCCCTAGAAGGAAAGCTTATTTGAAAAAAAGTTTGCAAAAACGGTTCATAAAGAAAGGTTTGCTTATAACTTGAGAAATCTTGTACAGATCTGTTATCACATTAGCTATCGAAACAACATTTGTAGCTGGAGTAAAAAAAATTTCAAGAAATTGATCGCAAGAGTTATTCTTTCATGCAAATTTTTAGGGGAACTTGAGGACTTCACAATCGTTTGTATTTTCAATCTGCCGTAGACATCATCAACATGACTTTATGCTGATTTTTAGCTTAAAGGAATGCAAAAGTATCACTTGTCTGTACAGCCATCCAGACAAGGTCAATGAAATCTGTTCTCTCATGAAACGACTGTCTCTCATTCAAAAAATACTAAAACTAAACCATCTTCAGAAATTACAGAAACACCAGATCAGTATGAAGTTCGCCACTGTAACCAGTGCTTTATGTTTGTCAGCTAATATGCGTATTGAGACTGAAAGCTGTTACATATAGCAGCTACACTACATATGGTGTAATCACGTCATTACGCACCGATAAAATCAATACAAGCAACTAAAAATAGAGGTCTGACTGGTATCATCCAGGCAGGGCATAAAGGAGCATTTTTTCCGGACAAAGGGTCCTGATAAGGAGCAAAAACCAAATTAATGGAAACAACATACTTGACCGCAGAGCCTGNGACGCTCACAGCCAGTGGTGGACTTAGGGTTGGAGGAGCCCGAGGCAAGGCTAAAAAGGGAGGCCCTCTGATGATTTCATCATATTCANCCAACCGTGCTAAGACCTTTTGATCAAGCCTAGGAAGGGGATATGAGGGTCATCAAAGTACAAGTTCTTGAGACTACGATATGACTGACATAACAGAAAATGCAAAAGGGTATTCATGATACACAACTTTAATACCACTGCAAGTTGGGAAGGCAAAGCTAGCAACACATAAAAGTTAAGCGATAGCAAGTTCGCATCGTCCCCCACTTCTCTAGTTTTGCGCCCTAATTCTCCGCATTCACCATCAATGATCTAGAAAATTTATAACATACTTTCCGCCCTAAAAATGCTTGGTTTCCTGAATTTGTTCACAGCCATGTCTTTAAGTGACTCCATTGAACCATAGGCAACATACAAGCAGATTCAAAACAATAAATTTGTTTTAAATTTCATCCATTCGAGAACTTGGCATACATACAAAAGCATCCAACCTGAGTGAGAATTGTTGTGAAAAGCTTTGAGGCTGGATGAGTCAAAGCTGCCCTTGTCTTACATTGACACTAGTTGTTTAAAAAATGTGCAAAAGTAGCAAGTAATTCATCTTATATCTTTTTGCAAACATTGCTACCGTAGCAAGTAGGCTACACAATTGCTTAAATCTGTCGTAAGAAAAAACGGTTCAAGTTATACTGGTTAAGAGCTGGCAAAGAAGCTTTACATCACCTAGCAAGTCTACCTCAAACAACCAGTTACTGGTCAAGCTTCAAATGACCTGTGACTTCAAGCATGGGCTAAATACAAACCAGCTAAAATACATGAAATATCTGTGCAAAAAATGACTATTCATAATACTCAAGAAAAAAATGTCATAAAATGGGGGCCTGAGGCAAGTGCCTCGCTCGCCACCCCGTAACACCACACCTGTTCACAGTGGCAGGAAAGCAAATGTGTTCGAACAACTAAAAATGTTTGCTCAAATTTCAAAAATTTTGCTCAATTTTTTGCCACATCCTTTTGCGCAACTCATGGTACTTCTGAAAGCAGGGGAACCCCAATAAAGGCATGTGTTTTGAGCGCAGCATTGGAGTAGGACGAATTAACTTTATCTCCAAATACCGTGCACACTCGTGACGTCACAGTATTGCAGGAAAAAAAACAGTGTCTTACTTCCAGTCTGCTTGTTTCAACACATTGAAAATCTACTAACTAACGTTTCAAATAGGTGTTCATGAATTTTATACAAAAAGCGCATCTTTAGCACCACTATGTGGTGTATAACACAACTGTTGCATTAATAATCGAAAGCTTCAGGAATTGCAAAGGAACACGTTTAGATTAAAACTAAACGTATCATACTTTGATGGTCGTTACTATTCTATGAAACAAAAAATAAACTACAAACGTACATCTGGTATTAAAAAGGGCAAAAATGCAGTTCTAAATTGAACTTATTTAATAGCAACCACTTGGCATGACTTCTGAATACTAGACAGGAAAATGTGTGAATCATTTCGTGGAGATAATGAATATTGCGACTATCATAGTCGTAGGGGGCGAAAAGATCAGGAGGCTACAGCTTTTTGCATGAAAAAAATATGTTCATGCCCAAAAAGGAGATTTCTCAAAACATTTTACAGTTTAACTTGTCTAAGTAATACAAACGCTAATTTCATACTATTTTCGCCCGAGTTATACTAGAAAAGAGTTAAATTCACAATTTGTTTTCAAATATTACAGTCCCGACAAATTATTGTTTACAAAATCAAGGATAAACTGTTTTTCTCGCGATTGAAATGATTTTTCCCCCAGAACAAAATAGATAGGATTACTGTAACCTCCCTTCAACTCCGCGTTTCACGCTTATAATCTTACTGGACTGTGAAATAAGCAGAACAAGCAGTAGTTATTGACCGAAGAAGCAACTTAAATAACAAAAAAGTTTAATCAGAATTAAAAATTGGCAGTGCCTGTAATTTTATAGACACAGAGACAAAATTTCCTCCCGCAGCAGCATCAGGACTTTTATTCTATGGGATGTTTAAAATTGTTCAAGGTAATTAGCATCACTGTTGTGAAAAGCAACCTCTTAAGACTATCAGAAGTTTTTCCGATACCCAGAAAACATTAACTATTCTCATTACTCTTGCTATCTCATGGACTGATGCAATATTGCTGGCCTAATTCATCGAAAGTTTTATTTCTTGAGCTGATATTTTGTGTATTCAGCTAAACTGCACGCAACTCAACAAGTGCTTTTTTCGTGCGCTAGTGTAAAATAGTTCCAAAATTGGACAATCAAAGTTATAATTCTTAAAGACAAAAGCCTACTAACCTATTCACATTGCTGTTCAAACTACGTTTTATTTGCGATTTCTGAAGAGTTGCAATCAGGCAGCAATTATCCGTTGGCAGTGAACCAGGCCCGTTGGCAGTGAACCAGGCCCGTCGCCAGGATTTAGCAGCAGGGGGGTCAAAAACCAGAAGGGGGGGCCACATTTTAAAAATTCAGTATTCGATGTATGTAGCAACCGCGGGGCCAAACGTGAAATGGGGGGACACTGATTTCAAATGGGGGGGCCGGGCACCGCTGCTCCCCCCCCGCTGGCGACGACCCTGCAGTGAACCGAGTTAACCTGAGCTATTCTCTAATCTGCATCTGACTGCAGATGAATTCAACATGTGTAAAATTGAATTCAAGAAATTACTGTCCACAAGGGAGATAAACAAGGAATCAATCAGCAATTTTTTGGTAGAAAATCGATTTCAAGCAACACTACACATCGTCAGTCGTAAAATCTTATTCACTAAGATTTTAGGAGTGACGTGCGTAGTGTTACGTGAATTACATTTCCAATTAAAATTTGCGGATTGGTTTCTTATCTCCCTTGTACACAGCATTAACTTTAATACAGACAGGCGCACGCGAAAACGAGAAAGCAAATCCCAGTCGGCGGATTCCTCGGAACTTACAGCAAACCTAGAGATTTTAATGGTGTAAAATTGAAAGGATTCAAATATTCGCTAATGAAGTTTTCTTTCAAAGGACTCAGCAACACAATTTAACATCATTACTGTTTAATATTCGCGATTGTGTAACAAAGAGTACTGTCATGTTTTACCATCTATCCATTTTCCTTCAAATGTTTTAGTAACACTGTAACAGAGCTACAAGAGGCAAAAGGGCTCTCCAAAATAAATTGTTTTGAATGTTTTTACAGCCATTGTCACGTGCCTTCCAGTTAGCTTTGCCAAAAACGAAGTTTCGCTTGCGAATCAGCTTCTTGAGTCCGCTTATACTCTCGGTGAAGCTGTTGCGAAACGAAGAGCTTACGTTGCAGTCACTGTAGATGGCTTCCACTTCAATTATGGATCAGAAGAAAAGACCGAGGAAATTTTAAGCAAATCTCGAAGAAGTACACCAAATCAGTTCCATGCATCGTTCTACACCTCCCTGAGAATAGCGCAGGTATTGCGCAATGCAATGGGCACCCGACCAACCACTTCCCACGTAAGCAACATCGACGACGTCTATCATAAAAACATGTTTACGCATTCTCTAATTCAAAAGCGATCTGTTGCCAGAAGTGAAATGGTTGACGAGCCCTTAGCTCCAGACCAAGAGTCTTTGAACAACCTTATTGTAGTCTCTCCCGCATTGCCTAGCCGTATATTTCTACCACTTCCAAGCGAGTACAACGCAGCTGACATTTTATACTTTATGGATTCTTTATTGCTAGCCATGGTATCCTTGTCGCAAGCAATGGCTGACCGAGGTCCAAGAGTTCTGAAGAATGGCAGGTATGGATTTGACAATACCTCTGTAAAACCGGATAATATAAGTAAAACTTTGGCCTATTTTTTGCGAACAAAACCGCAAAAATAAAAATTCTTTTGGAGAAGAGCTTGCGCGTAATTTTAGAGAAAAAAGGTATTGTCCTTAAGCTGAGTATTTTAAACGATAAAGTTGATTGATGCTAGTGATATAATTTGTCTTGAAAAATGTTTATTTCAGGTTTGTACTGAAAAAGGGGACGCAAATTGGGATTAAGCGAGGTTTCAGCGGTGCAGTATTATTTGACAATGAAACTGGCTGCCGGCAAATGAATTTCACAGTGTGGGATGTTTTTGGCCGAGAAGGTATGCATATAGCATTGGCTATGTCGATCGTGACTTGATTGGTTGTGCTTGTACAAAACGGATCTACAACTACAACCTGTGTTTAAATAATGTTCGGATCAAAATTCATGGGTTACAGCTCCAAATAGAATTTTACAATTTCGTAGTTATAATTCATTTAGTGCTACGGTAAAAAGAGGCGTAGTTTTTCTGTGAGTGTTGGGTATAAGTCAACTAACAACTTATATTTATTTTTTTCTTGGTATCACTTGAAATTGAGTATTTCGGTCAATTTTATTTACATACGTGGAGTATTTTGACTTTGCCAAACAAAATAAAGACTAAGATCTAATCACAAGAAAGAGTTGCAGATGCACCCTGACTGCATTTCACAATCCATTCTCATAGAAATGAAAACTAACAATTTTCTACACCGTAACTTTTGTTGCCAAATTCTTCAATGGCAATGTCAAAATTTATATTGTCTGTCGATTGTTGCTCTATAGACAGTGTGGCAAGATTTCTCAACCGCAAGGTGCTCATACTAGATCAGCTATGTCCAACCAGCGGGCCGCATGCGGCCCAGTCGAAGGTTTTGTGCTGCCCAGTTTAGGTGTTCTCCGTAGTGAAAATATCCTACATACTGACAACCTGTCCTTATTTTCATAATCTTCAATTTGTAATTTTAATGCAGGTGGTCTGAGTGCCACTTTATCACGTCTGTTGCCATTGCAATTAGGATTCGAACGCTTTCAGTACATTAGCTTAAGCTCAATTAGTTTGCTAAGATCAAAGTAAGCCAATTAACGTACGGCCCTCATTTATATGTCATTGAATGTGCGGACCTGGTCAAGACAGTGACACGATTTTTGGCTCTGTAAGCCATTTGGGTTGGACATAGCTGTATTAGATCTTAAGTAATCCTTGATCAGTTTTAGTTTCGAAAAACTCCTCTCACAGGTAGCAACACTAACGGCAATTGTGAGAAAAATCCGCAGCATTATTACAATATTTGGAACAGAGTTCCCAAGGTTATACATTCGAATAAGCTTCAGAAGTTCAAGGGGGCCTTCTCTACGGTGAACTGTACATCTGCCACACCGTATGACTGTGATGCAACAATAACGTTCTTCTTAATTGCACAACTAGAACAAGCGACGCAACAACTATCAATGTTTCTTTTTCTGCTATTAACTGCACTCAACCTCCTGTGCAACTAACTGTCTTACTTGGAATCTGAATGCAGCACGGTGATCTAAAAATTTTCATAATGACGTATCAGCATACTGAAGCAAGAAATCATTTTCCCTAAAAGAAAACGAGGAACCTCACGGAATCCTTAAAACTCACGTAACCCCGCTACATGTTTTGCGGAACACTAGGGTACCACGGAACCCCTGTTGAAGAATACTGAGCTAGACTATATTTATCCACACACACGGAAATCCATTTTGACGAGCACAAATCCAACTACACATTTATTAGATTTACACAGAAATGTCTTTTAGACCCAACAATGCGCTTTTACTCGCATCTACAAAAACTTAAGAGCACTTACAAAAGCTTAGAGCTCACCACACCCACACGTTTGCCCACAGTCATCCACCATACTCCTACTAATTCTATAACGTCATATAAGGACTACGATCAAACCCCAATAACGACCCAACACTCGATCAATCAACCGTGTAGTGAATCAGTAAAATTTGACATCAAGTGAGTTGATATGCGTGTTGAGAACCGTGTTGCAGCTTCATGTAAAAAAAGCCTATTGATACAGCATCCCTGATACATGATTGTTTATTGTTTGGCTAAGACAACAATCGCTTAAATACACAGCCATAGTTTAAATTACTCAAAATCAAAAACGTCCTTCAACTGCAGGTAGTGTCCCGACATTAAAACAACTTTTATTTCAATACTGTCTTTGAAGTTTTATAGCTTACAGCATAGCCCATAGTGCCGCCCCCATAAAAGTGCCGCCAGGGGCGGACCGCCCCCCCGCCACCCCCTTAGCTACGCCACTGGTTAGCGTCAAATACCAAAAAAATTGAAAATCCTGATCCTGAAACTTGAATAAAACTGTAGACCGGATCCGATTCGGTTTGTTCAAAATGTGCTGACTCCTGCCGGACTCGAGTCCTGAAATCCGGATCTTGTACACCTCTGGTATTCAGCATCTAGAACAAACAAGGCCATGTGCAGAAGTCTGCTCATTCTCCCCAAAGGTGCCACATGGCCCCAGTTTAGAAATCCTGAGTCCTGATTTAAACATTCAGTTCTGACTCAAAACGAAACTGAGAGCAACTGATGTAACATTGCGTTAGCAGCTACTGAAGTATACTGCGAGCAGACCATGCAAGTTCACATGCACATTGATGTTTACATCGTTATACACAGTATCTCTATAACACAGTTTCTCATGTAACTTCTTGAACAATGGAGTCTGTTTTTTCGGTCATAGACCGAACGTTTTTCTAAATGACCGGAAAAAATAAGTCAAATCGGTCACAATATCGGAAAACATAGGGTAATCCACATTGCTACGGTGAGTTTCAAAACTACTATGGAGAAAATGACCGAAATCTCTCAGCGAAAAAAATGACTGAAATGTCTCATCGCAAAAAAAACAGAATGGAGTTACACTGGGGCAAAGTCAAGCTTTGAGAGAATTTGTTTTTCAAAAATGTCCATAAATAAAGATAACGTTCCCTTTTTCTGCAGTAAAAAAGTTGAAAAAGGACAAATTAAACAAAAAGCTTTTTATGGTTAGGCTGGAATTAATGAAATATGTATTATTCATTCACAAATTTTAATTAAAGTTAAATGTTGGCTAGGCCTTCAGTAGGCTACAACCACTGCAGTCACGGCAGCAAAGAAGTAAACAAGTAATAGCGCAAAACTACAAATATTTGGCATGTGCTGAAATAATAGAATTGTGCTAATGGCTTTCTCTGTATGGTATTTTCCTTAAAGATGTGTAAACTGGGTAATTGCTGCAGTAGATTTATAAGCAAGAATGATAGGCGTACAACCGAATCTTGCAAATATTAGCAAAATGAAGCAAATAGTACCGTAATGCAGGTTTTTTTTAAGGAAAATGTTAGGTATCCGGTATGTTTCTGTAGAGACTCGATTTCTCTGATTCTAGGGACCCGATTTTCTCTCGTTCTAGGGACCCGGTGATAATTTTCTCTGAATCTAGGTACCCGATTTTCAATTGTAGGGACCCGAATCGCCTTAAAAAAAACCTGCCGTAGTGTTCAATATTCTCAAATTAAAGCTTCTTAAATTTTGGCAGGGGTTCCGTACATTTTTACTGAGAGAATATTGCCCCCCTTATCCACGACCAAAGAATAAAGGACCTGCTTATACTTTCATTAGAGGCCCTTACCCTATGGTGGGATTCAAATTTTTTAAGGACAGGTTTTCTCACTCCAGGACTCACAAACAACAGGTTCTCTCATTATCACAGTCTCCACAGGTAAAAATAGCTATAATCCTAACAGCTACAGTGGTGTCTACGCACATGGAAAAGTAAACAAAACCAGCTAGCAGTTGTTGCCATCGGTGTAACCCAGTGTTTCTAAAATATTTTGTTCCAACGCCCTTTCCACTCTCGGCACATCGTTTTCGACCAGAGCTTGGTAAAGCAAACACAAGGTAGTATTTTTAAAGAATTTTATTTAAAGACATCGATACATACCACAGTCCCCAATTCAGTGTGATGGATGTGCTTGGCGGCTTTCACAAAGCTTCAAAATATTGGGAGACATTTTATGGAGGTACAGTCGTAGATCACCTCGGTTATGAATCAGCAAGCGGTCTCTTGTTTTAAGAGCATCAAGGCCACAGCCAAAGTTAACTCAGTTATCGTCAACTGAAGTTAACTCAATGATCGATTAGTGGCAGCGGTTGTGCGTTTTCGCCCCCTTTGTGTTGTTTTGCCCCCATATTGCCCACTTTGTTTTGTTCGTCCCCTTGGTCCTCAAAATCGCCCCCAAGGGGGCGAGTCCGCCACTTTGAGAACCACTGGTTTAGCCTTTGTAACGGCGCTCTTGCTCGAACGAGATTTTGTTCGAACCTGATTTTAGTTTTGTTTTTCACTATTAAAGTTAGTGAAAGGTCTATGAGAGGTTTGCCAAAATAAGTTATAAGTTACAGATGTTCATGGGGGAACATTAAGAACCCCTGACTTAAGCCAACAACCTGTTCTCGGGATTAAAGAAATTCCAAGAACAGGTTCTTTCCAACCGGTGCGAACTGGTCGAATTCCATCGCTGCCCTTAACATTTTAGTTGGGGGCCTCTTGCGTTTTGACTGGGTCGCTGTCATCATAGGCTATTTATGTTTTAGGCCTATCATTTTTGTGTGGCTTCTTATCTTCAGATTGAAAATCCAAATGTGTTAAAACATATCAATAATCACCAACTCATATCGGAAATTAAACTACGTTTTCCACAAAGTAACATGTGATAATTATAATAAAAATACATTTATAAACAAATGAACATAAATCTTTGAAAGCGCGTAAAATAAAAATGAGGGGCACTCAAAGTGTGTAAATTCAAGGATGGAGATTTTGCTTTTCAGTATGTTTGAATTTGAAGGATACACAGTTCAATAAAATCTAGCAAAAAAGCATAAAATAAAAGCTTACAATGACACGCACGCACACAAAATCATGATTTTTGTTTGGTGATCCATCGATTAAATTTTAGTTAAATCCTAAATATATTCGATACTAGGAGCAGGGCCGGCCCTAGCAGGCGCGGGGCCCAATGCAAGACCTAGGCGCGGGGCCCCTCTGAGAAGTGGTGTTATTACGTCATCGTGCTCAGTCAATCGTGTTATGATCTTTTTGATAAAGATATTTTAGCAAAATTAGTACATGAATATAAAAAAAGACGACAAATTTCATCGGAGTTGATCTGTATGTAGGCTACATGATGACGCAGGGGCTATCCAACCTGGGTGCATTTGCCTATCTGAATGGGTACATTCAGGCCCGTAACTATGGGGGCGCAGGGGAGCGAAGCCTCCTTGGAAAATCTTTCGCCCCCCCCCTGGAAAAATGTGTTGGACATAGTTTAAAAAATTTGGGCTGGTCCCTTCTCAAAAAAATCTTCGCCCCCCATATTGTCCCAAGCTGGTTTCGGGCCTGGTTACATGGTTAGGATGCAAGGGAAAAATATATTTGTATATTTATTTTTCCAAATATTCCAAAATATAGAAGTTCTACCAAAAATTCGGTGGACTTTTGTTATTTTACTCGGCCTTTTTGCCGCAACAAAATTTAGGATACATACTCATCTATCGAAATGCTGAAGGGGTGCATGGTCAGAGAAAGGTTGGGAACTCCTGTGATAACACAACAGTTTCTTTTATGGGGAGTGGGCATAGCTCATGTGTCTCCAAGGTACGGTCATGTTTATGGCTAATAGCATGCTGCTGCGGTGGACATTAGACAGTGTAGTGCTACCAATCGTAATTAAGCATAAAGTTGTAATGGAAGCTCTGCAATGGAGCGGCGAGCGCAAGTGCAAAGTTACGTCAGTCAAACGAACTGACAAGCAAATTGAACTTACAATGAAATTACGTCGCTCTTGTTGAACGACACTTTCGTTCGAAGAACAACTGTCTTGGAGAAAACTTAACATGAACTTTTTGCTTATGTCGCTTTCGGTAACCACAATCGCAGAAGCGCATAAAGGTAAAGTCTGGGCGCATGATCAGTCATCCGCGTTATGACGCAATACACGAAAAAAACAGATTTCACAAGAGAGCAGCCCATACATACGCCCAAAGTTCCCCAAAAGCCCAAGTTTATAGAACAGGGGTTCCCCACCTTCCTCTGAACATGTACCCCTTCCTGAATTTTTTATATACTTTTGAATTTCGGAACTATAAAGGTAGACACCGTTTTTATGTCTCAAAGTTAAATTGTTGCAAACGTACAATGAATGTACGCCTTCAGACAGACAAATATAGCCTACCCCTAGGGGTATATGTATCCCAGGTTGGGAATCTCTGTTACAGAACTTACTCATTATGCTTCATTATGCATGACCTTGTAATGAAAACTCTTTTCATTAATAATTAGAAATGTAATGTACAAAGATGTTTCAACTGCCACGTCACAGTTGTAGAAACATTTATCAAACGCAATATATAATGCTCATGGTTGATTGATGAAATAGAAGCATATAGCTGACCAATATATTGATGAACAGGAACGAGTGTGCTGGATGACATTCACAATTTTTGGAAAATTCATTCCAAAAACAGAAGAATCTATCGAGAACTGAGCAACGTTACGTTAGCAGAACTGCCATCGAACTTCAATAAGACAGACACTCGTTTTGACCTGTTCATTGCGTGTTGAATCACTACACACCTTATATGCAGTATGTGGATCTACTTCAGTCTCAACTGGCACTAGTAACAACCAAATTCTATCTATAAAGAATGGGACGTGTTGGAACGCAGATATAACGATCAGTATGAGAACTGAGCATCTTTGATAACGTACGATAATAATTAGAGGAAAATCGTCGCTCATTCAAACGATGTTTTCTTACTCTAGCATTGAATTGAGTTCTTTCAGAATCTACCCATCCGTGATAGCATGCTAACTTGTAACTTTTTAGTGACTTACTATTTTAATTCATTACTATTTTAATTCATTGCCTTGCAGATTTTGCGTTTTTACATTTTTGTTCTGTGGAACTGACGATGCTCATTTAAGCGAAATTAATATTACCGTTTCAATAACTGTGGCCAGATTTTTGTGGAAGNCTTCTGTGAGTCTTCATATGTAACATTCATTCAAACGATAATTATTTGNTAACAGTGAGATTTATAAGCCTTTCTACAATTCTCGTGCGCAAGGAGTATCTGGCAAAAATAAGCAACCTGCCCAATCACCATGGCGTGGGGCTCCATGAGGCGCGGGGCCCAATGCAGTCGCATCGGTTGCATCGGCTTAAGACCAGCCCTGACTAGGAGTGTAATTAATCGAAATTTTCAGGTGAAAACTCCTTTTTGTGACGGGACAAAATATTTGCAATTTGGCTGCGTAAAGGCAAAAATAGAAAATGATCATCGAAAAATGAAGACTATAAAAATTATAAGGGTGGAAAGTGTGTATTGACTGTATCTGGTTTGCAGCTGTGCTCAATAAATTGACGATCGCCAGGTGAAATCACCACACACCATTTACATTTGTATTTGATTTTGAACTAGGAAACTCGTAACGTTTCGCAAGAAAACCTGTGCTTTAAGTCATTTTAAAATTTAGTTGAAAACTTACTTACACCAAGCTGTCAAGAGTATCCTTAGCAGGGTTTTAACGCATGCTTCGCAATATCTGTCTACTCACACAATGCGCTAATAGTGTAAGCCGTAGATTGTTGTTCCTGTTAATGACGTTGCGATGCGCTAACCCTACTTAATTAACTACGCTCTTGCCTGTTCATCAAGATAAAGGTCATTCCGACAGTGTAACAATGTGTACTGTAGTGCGTGCACGTGGCCACAAACAACTATTATAGTCTCGCCCAACTCTCTTGCACGTTTTACCTTCTTTCCACGCTTGTGGAGAGCTACTGTCATCTAGCGCAGTGCTTCCCAACCAGTGGGTCGCGACCCATTGGTGGGTGGCGAAGCTATTTCAGGTGGGTCGCGAAGCATTTCTAAATGTTACAGTTTTCTACTAGATCGGGAAATTATTGCATTATGATTACGTAACAAATATGCAACAATGTAACAAATATGTAACAATTAGATGTGTTGTGTCGCATTAACTATTTCAGTA
>JGI24158J21664_10003357_pt1 | contig 20018 bp, 11 predicted proteins | sample Ectturendosymbi3_FD_21664 | JGI IMG/M metagenome (IMG submission 21664) | reverse complement strand
AATAATGTGTGGTTGTAATTTGAAATAAATAGCTTTTTAATCAAAGTCACAATTGAAATTTTCATGGGTACACATCTTTTTGGGTCACCCTGTATATACCAGATTTACTGTAAAATTTCAGTAATGAATTCATTGGTACGGTTTCCAGAGCTTTTGAGCATGAAATCGGGATGGACTTATAGACTCTATCAAAACTAAAAGTCTCCAAAATTATTTATGCTTATTTCATGATGTTTTGGATTTTTTTTAATCAATTTTCAATCGGAATGAAGCAATGGCAGGCAAGGCAAACACTTGCAGACCAAAAATTGTGATAGAGAGGTCCATTTGAAGCAGAAAATGCTGAAAAACAACAGTAAACTGCCAGCCATCTGGGGAAACTGGTGTAAATAAACCAAGATTGCCAAACTAATGCAAATAAGGCTACAACTACCGGTAAAAAGTACGCAGATTGTAGCTGTGAGGATGCTCATAGTTAGTGGCAGCAGTTTTCTTGTTATTTGTCAAGGTGTAAATAATTTTGAGGACTGAATTGAATTCGACTAATAAATACCTTACTAGGCTAGCTTATTTCACTGCACCTCCTGACTTAAAAAGATCCAGAATTTTGAAACTTGACCATCATCACTCTTTCAATCACAGTCATGGTACTCACCATTTTTATCTTTAAAGCCTTTCAAAGAATTTCAGGATATGCTGTCTTACTAATGCACATTCATGAGTAATTAGCTCTTACCTAAAATGCAGCTGGACACAAGGTAAAAATGGAGTAAAACAGGTTTCATGAGAGAACAATACCGCACAAAGAGTACGGACATTTTTCTACATACATTTAACATGGTAAATCATTGTTTTTGTGGTTTTGTTCGCATTAAAAGAATCCTAAGTTTTTCTTCATCATGGACCAGTATAACTGGGCACACTTGTAAAACAGTAGACAGAATAACAATTAAAAGATGGAGGGTATCTGTAAGCTTTCAACGAATCAGCTACTGGGCTTTGGTTTCATGACTTTTACACCTGTGTTCAAGTAATCACTTAGCACATCCACAAATGTGGCAGAGTAAAATCAATCAGCAAAGTTTTTTTGATAGGAAATCGAACTCCAACACTGTTTTTCTTCAGTCATAGACCAAATTTTTTTGAACTGAAAAATTTAAGCCGATTCAGTCATCATGTCTGAAAAGCTAGGCAAGTGAGTATTGTTATGGGGAGTTTTAACACTATTACGGGACAAATGATTGAAATGTCTCATCGAAAAAAAAACACTCCGCACATCATTAGTCTTGAAATTATATTCAACTAGAATCTGAAATTGTGTTTAAAATCTTATTCCAATAAAGCAGGTCATGTACATTTTGCTGTTAGATCAAGAGATTTAGCTAAGTTTCATAAAAGAGACTCCATTCAAAAACAGCACTTCTGCTAATTGATAAAAAGTAACCCACATTTCCAGATCCCTTGTTTCAAATAAAATGTTTAAGATTTCGGCAAATAAAAATAAATTACCTTTTTAAGAGTGTGTATGTTGATGTAAGCTCATACTGAATGTGAAGTAATGTCACAGTGGCTATGATAACTTTTAGAGCTCGACTGATAAGGTTTTTAGGCTGATACCAATGCTTTTCATTTTTCAGCGCTGATATCCGATGCCGATATTTTTGCATTACTCACACTACAGTTGAAAGGCATTACAGTGCATTTTTTCTTGAGATCACATAACCAAAAAAGTAAATACACAAGTTACAATTATGAAAAAGCAGATTGTGATTGTGGTAAGTTAAGAACAAGCAGTGTTTATTTTGCCTTACACTTCTGGAGCTATTTTGCCACCAGCTGAACATGATTGGCTGAATTGGTCATATGACAAGTTTGGACTGTATGACTCTCTCAGTTCACTGTGACGTCTGTAAATGGCTCAGTCTGATAGACAAGCAATGTCACGGTTTCAGTGCTGGCAAGCTGGCAGCAGCTTCTTGTTGGCATTGTGTGAACTGTAGACTAAAACCTAAACCCTTGTCTCTTTGTGTATTGTAGCCTACTTGTCACGTGACCACTTCAACCAACTGTGTTTGACTAAAGGTCAAATGTAGGTAACTCTGCGGTTTCATCCATTGTGCCTACTGTAGTACATTTCTAGGACTCACAGCAGTCTAACTATAACTCAACAAATGCACAAACTGGCAAACATGTGTTATGTGTAAGTAGGTCTACTCCCTGTGTAGACATCTGTGCCTATGCTCAGATGTCATGAGCAAGTAAAAATCAATGCGTGATGCATCAAAATCATCACTTTACTGTGATAAAGAACCGCACAATATCAAATTCTGCACAAACCTGGGTCACTGCTCGCTGTGACATAGGCACTTTTTTATGCATGCTGAACACAAGGCTGCTTAGCTTAGAGAGTTTGATGAAACAGTCAACCAGCACAACAGCATGTAACCTAGTTTGTTTGCAGTCACTCATCTGCTTACTGTGCCAAAACCTGCGAGCAAACATTACGTCAGACCGTTTTGTCGGGACTACTGCTTCTTGCACAATGGTCTGATATGCATGAAAGTTCTGTGCGCTAGGAACAGGACAGAGCATTTGTGTTAATCATTCAGGGTCAGAGACGAAGTAGCAACTTGGGTTTCTGAATACTCCACGCAGAGCAACAGCATAACACTTTTATGAGCAAATATTGCCGATATATATTGGTGGAATTTTGCTGATACGATACATAGGCAACATTGTCATAGCGGCCGATATATATTGGCATGCCAATACATCAGCCAAGCTCTAATAACTTTCATGCCAATAAACCTGTTTTTTAACATAGGACATACTGTCAGCTGTGTGGATACAATCTAATTAACCCTGCATAGTAGTGCTACTACTAACTAATTTCAGTGCTATTTTAAGAAACTTTATAACTTTAGTCTGCAGCTTGAAAAAGTCTGGACTGCAACACAAAAACTAAAGCTTTTCAAGATAATTCTGCTACAGAAATCCCATCTTTTGGCTTATGTGTTTCTTCTATCTAAAAGTAAAGAAAACATAAGTTCGCATGTAGTCACAAGCAAAACAAATGATGGTAATGAACATGCTCAAGTGAGTGTAAGCATTCAAATGAGAAAGCTCTCCATTTGATTTATCACCTCAGAGCTGGCCAAGTTTCGCTTTAATAATTTACCCATATTGGCCAAGTCTTTGCAACTCCACAATTTGCCAGTCAGTTATGCTAGAGAGCTGTTCAAACCCATAAAAGACTCGGCGGGTCTTCTGGTTTACAATGAAAAAGAAAGGTTTTGGGTTATTTGTGGGTGACATCGGAAGTGGAGTAGGTTTAGGCTCTTTTGGCCAAGGTTATCGGGCCCAAGCCAATCAAAAGCTCAAAAGACTCGGATTTTAGCCTAGTTTCCACTAAATACTTTTGAGTGAAATACTTCCATTTTGCAGTTGGGGCCAAGGACCCAATAACCTCGGAAAGACCTGAACCTATCCCATTTATGATGTCACCCACAAAAAACTAAAACCCCAAAACCTAAAAATTTTTTTCATTGCAATCCAGAAGACACACCAAGGTTTTTGAGGGTTTGGATAGGTCTCTAGCACAATCAATTAGCAAGTTATGGAGTTGCAAAGTGGCACGGAATTAGCAACTCAATGTGTGATTTCGAAGTACGATACACTCGTATACTAGCTCCAAACATATTAAGCTGAAGAAGCTATGAAACCTCTAATGAAAATGTTTAATAAAATATTTTGTCAAGTATTCACCAAAAAACATCATATGTCAAAGTTAAATTGCAAATATTTGCTGCGTTTGCCTGAAATGCAGAACACAGTTAACAAAAAATTGCAACAACCATTTTGAATAAAAAGAAAATGTTCCTATTTGGTACAAAGTCCAGATTGTTGGCAAGTGAAAACATTAAAAAAAGAGATAAGACCAAATCTTTTCGATGTGAAACATCACAATTACAACTACAGATGAAATCCAGTTAATCGCATAGCCAATTTGCCAACCTTTTTCAGGCATTTATGCAGAATATGCATTAATCTCTGTTAGACTAATCTCTACATGTTTACTGCCTAACTCTACATCTGTCCACATGTTTGCTACCTGACACTGCTGTAATTTCATAGCCTGATGCCATACACGGAGATTTCCAGAACTGTGGAATATGTAAGTGCTTATAAAAGTTCTAAATGTCTTTTGGTCCTGACATTTGAAATCCTGCACTGCATAGCAAACCAATAGTCAACAAATGAAACGAAAATTCAAAGCATGCGTTGCATGTGACTTTAACATGCATACTGTATGCGTAACATATTAATAATCTGTATCAGTTAAATTGGAACGTTGCCCGCACTGGCCATTATTCTTCTGCTTGCATTGGATTGTGTATTGTAGTTGTGAACGTGTTTATGTCTGAAAGCTGCCATGTACTTTTCCATGAGATTAGACGATGGCCTTAAGAACACAACAAAGCTGTGTACTGACACTAGAACTTCTTTTCTTGTTCTGCTCTGTTTCTGTAAGTGGAAAGCACTGAAGTTGACTTTTCCTCAAACAGCCAGCTGCAAAGCTAGAGCCTGTAATTGTTGCTTTCTATAAGGAGAGGCTAATCCCAGCCGCTGGTGCTTTCCACTGAAGTTGACATCAATTAAAAAAGTTTGAGAGACAAGGAATGACTTACGAATTGTTGCTTGAAATTTTTAGCATGGAAAAACTGAATAGTTTGTTGTACTGCAACTGTAGTGTAAACTTTTTTACCGAATTACTCAATTTCACTTTACTGCCCGAACTAACTTGAGTTGGCATGCTAGACTTTTTCCGCTGCACGTTACAGTCTGTTGTGAACCACGCGATCGTCTGAGACAGAAACCACACTAAACGCGGAGAGTATTTTTTGTCAATCAAAAGTGCCGAATGGCCATTACAATCTGGTTTGTTGAACAGTGTTGTAGCTGTGTTTAGTGGAGGAGTTGTAATTGTGCTCAATTTTTGTAATCTTGGGTTTTGATCTTAGCAACAGTGCATAATTTTTTCTTGTTGTTTCATATGTCGACTTTTGCGCAGGGCTGAAGATGTGTAACACACACGAAACTAGTTTCCTTGCGCAATAAATTGCAATCGATTCGCTTGGTGTGGGTCACTGCTGTGGCTTTACAATTATTGCTAAGACAAACAAATTAATTAATTATCTAATTAGCCAAATATTTTTACTACTTTGGATTATAACTTTTGAACGTAAAACCAGTGTTCCCTCTAAGCCGAAAAAAACGGCACTTTCGGCACCTTTTTTGGACGCCAGCCAACAAAAACTTTGAAAATCGGCACTTTCATTTTTTGGATGCAATTTCCTTCACTGGAGAAAATTTCACAAAACTCAATTTAAACATTTTTTCAAAGATGTACAAGACATATTTTCACGATTGAAGCCCTCTTCAGGTCACAGCATATAGAAAGTTCAGACGTATTTTGTGAATTCTTCGGTTTATACAGACGTTCTGGGCACATTTTCTTGATTTTTGCATCTCACAACAAAGCTGTTTGCCATGAAGTTCAGATACATTTTTTGAGTTATCCGCTTGCAAAGTTTACAAAAATGTTTTGGGCGCATTTTCACGAGTTTTGCATGCAAAAACGAAGCTGCTTGCTGTGAAGTCCAGGCGCACTGTGGAGGTTTTAACTTTGCAAGTTAAAAAGAAAAGTTCTGGGCGCACTTTCTCGATTTTTGCGTCCAAAAACGAAGGTATTTGCTGTGAAGTTCAGACGCATTTTGGAAGTTCTCTGCCTGCAAGTTTTACAGAAAAAGTTCTGGGCGCAATTTCACGAATTGTGCGTCCAAAAACGAAGCAATTTGCTGTGAAGTTCAGACGCATTTTGGAAGTCCTCTGCCTTGCAAGGTTTGTAAAAAAAGTTCTGGATGCATTTTCTCGATTTTTTTGTCCAAAAGTGACTGTTTGCCGTTGGGTTCAGACGATTCTGGACGTTCTCCACTTGCAAGGTTTGCAGTAAAAAGCTGTGGGGGCAAGTTCACGATTTATGTGTCCAAAAACGAAGCGGTTTGCTGTTGTGTTCAGACGCATTTTGGAAGCTTTCACCTTGCCAGATTGATAAAAAGTTGTGGGCGCAATTTCTCGATATGTGCGTCCAAAAACGAAGTTGTTTGCTGTGAAATTCAGATGCATTTTGAACGTTCTCTGCCTGCAAGTTTTACAGAAACGGTTCTGGGCACAATTTCACGATTTGTGCGTCCAAAAACTAAGCTGTTTGAGGTGAAGTTCAGACGCATTTTGAAAGTTCTCCGATTGCAAGTTTTACAGAAAAAGTTCTGGGCATAATTTCTCGATTTGTGCATTCAAAAATGAAGCGGTTTGCTGTGAAGTTCAGACGCATTTTGGAATTTTCGCCTTTCAAGCTTTATAAAAAACGTTCTGGGTGCATTTTCCCAATTTATGCGTCCAAAAATGAAGTTGTTTGCCGTGGAGTTCAGATGCATTTTGCAAGTTCTCTGCCTGCGAGTTTTACAGAAAGTTCTGGGCGCAATTCCACGATTTGTGCGTCCAGAAATGAAACTGTTTGCTGTGAAATTCAGATGCATTTCGGAAGTTCTCCGCCTCCAAGGTTTACAGAGAAATTTCTGGACAAATTTTCACGATTCATGTGTCCAAAAACGAAGCTGTTTTCTATGAAGTTCAGACCCATTTTGCAAGCTTTCCGCTTGCAAGATTGATAAAAAAGTTGTGGGCGCATTTTCACAATTTATGTGTCACACAAACAAACATTCTTGACTTCAGCATTTTGTAAAAATGCTTTGGCCACATTTTGTAATTTTACACTTCCATAAATCTTTGCTGGGTTGTTCGGCCACATTGTGAAGTTTTTGACTTTCACATTTTATAAGAATGCTTTGAATCTGAACACATTTGGACTGTGAGTGCACCCGCAAATTGTGACGTGCGACCTGCTGCATTACTTAAGTTGTCAGTCATTCAGGAATGTCACATACTTGGTCATCACTGCGCCAACAGTACTGGATACTAAAAGGTGCTGCTACCGTTCGTAAGGTATTGAGATCGTGTATCTCGTTTAAAAGACAAAATTCTTCATTTTGTCATCAGATCATGTCAGAACTGCCTACCGAACGCGTATCCGATGGTCATCCTCCTTTCTGCTTTACAGGGGTAGATTATTTTGGACCATTGTTCATAAAACAAGACGCCACATCAAAAGATATGGCGGTCTGTTTACATGTTTAACTGTTAGAGCTGTTCATATAGAGTTTGCTCATTCACTAACAACAGACTCCTTCATAGACGCTATTCGAAGGTTCATAGGTCGACAAGGCAAACCGAGGGCAATTCTCAGCGTCAATGGATCAAACTTCGTCAGCGCCCAACGCGAATTGAAAGAGTCTCTGCGCAAGTGGAACTGCTCCATGATCATGGAACATTTGCACCACCTCGACATCAGATGGGAATTTAATCCACCTTACGCAAGCCACATGGGTGGCGACTGGGAGCGTTTGATATGCTCAGTAAGGTAAATACTGGGTGCACTGCTAACCCTGCAAACTGTTACAGACGAAGGCCTAGCAGCTGTCATGGCTGAAGTTGAATCCATCATGAATTCTCGTCCTCTGACACCAGTTGTTCTGGATCCTGACAGAGAGGATCCACTCACTCCAAATCATCTGCTGCTGATGAGAGCATCACCAAACCTTCCCCCTGGGGACTTTTCACGTAAGCGGTGGCGGCAAGTCCAATATCTTGCCAAGCAGTTCTGGGTTCGCTGGAAACACGAATATCTACAAACAATGCAAAGTTGACAGAAGTGGCAGGTGCCACAGAAAAACTTCACTGTCAACGATGTGGTGCTTGTGCATGACGAGCATGATCCAAGAGGCAAATGGCCGCTTGGAGGAGTCATAGAGACTCATCCTGATAAGCAAGGTCACGTACAAGTGCTCATGCGGACATCTACCGGTAACATCAAACGACCGATTTCGAAACTGTGTCTCGTGTTGCTTTTTCCATTGTCAGCTTGCTAGAATTAAATATCCTCTCGCGTTGACGCGATTGTTGAATGAAGTTTGCAATGAACAGCTAACTGTTATTTGCTTTTGCGCCTGAGCTAAAATTTCCTTCGACAGTGACCGCCTAACTTGTATCCTACAATGTATTGAGTGACCGCCTAACTTGTATCCTGCGATGTAGTGTGCTTATACAGCAGATTGAACTGACTACGCGGTTCCAGTGTAATTTGTTTCGATTCGACCGTTTGTGCGCTTTGTTTGTGTCGCTGCAGCTGTATTTCAATTATCTTTTCGACTTTTGCATTCGAAAGCCGTATTCGAATCGTGTTAACATGCCCAGCATTCGAAACCCGCAATCGAATTGTCCTGTAACATGTGTTCTCCTTGTTTATGATCATCACCTGAAGTAGCACTTTGTTGCTGTTTTGAAGGGTTAATGTACTCAATGCGTACAATTCATGGGGGTATGTAGCAGCAAGTCTGTCTTACGGCGATGTGTTGGTCAATTATTGCTTTCATTGATTGTTGCGTGACTGTTTGGAGGCACATACCAGAGTGCGTAGTAGGATCCTCGGTGGCATTTCGTCTTTCCTTTGCTTAGTGACTGCGTAAGAGACGCTGGTGTTGTATGTAAAAGTGCATATGAAGTAGTGTAGTAGCATTAGCAAGTCGCATCGTTTCTGCCAGTAAAGTAAACGTTTGGTAAGTTGTTTTTCCGTTTAATTATTCATGCCTTGCTTGTCATACATTTATTCTATGTTCATGTTGTTCAGAAAACCGCATTAGCACGAACAGATCTCAATCTGCCTTGAAATGCAACTGCTTATTGTGAACGCAGACTGTTAGAAAGATCGAATAAACCAGGCAATGCGTTATTGCGCGTTTCAAACTATCAATGTGCAGTAGAGGGCAGAAACGAAGTTCTGCTGCAACAACAATTTCGCATTTGCAACTGCTAGACACGACATAATTCAACATTTGACGATTGTTAATTTTCAATTAGACACACATAACTATGCAATTTAAACTGTGAATTGTACTGTGCGCAGTGCAAGTAAGTCGGCAAGTGAAACTAAAATTCAAAGTTGGTCTGCAGTACAGGTGCACCATTTTGTGTTCTGTAAAGAATCTAACACATCTGGTGCAAAGGTTTTAAACGTAGTCGCATGTGTCAGGTTGTTATCCAATGTCATAAAATAAGTGTTACTTTCGAGAGAGCTTCGCACACATAGGGACGAGACAACCAGCAGCACTCCTGGAAGTTGGACGCATGGCGATGATTTTGGCACATTGTAGAAGGGAGTCGTTTCAGAAACAGTTGCTTAATCGGATTAATGGCACCACAGGTTTTCACACTATCTTAGCAGTGCACTTTACACTCCTTTAAAGTCAACTGTGCAATTAAGTGTTTTCAGTTTACAAATGTATGGTACATTTCTATACAAATAACCAGTTTATGCAAATAACTGGTATGCGATTAACCGGAGTATTTTCTTAATGTGTGAATGGCTTTGGTTTGGGATTCTAGAATCCTATGCGATAAAGTGGTTTATGCGTTTAACCGGCATACAATTAGCTGAAGTCATCTGTATATTTCAAACGAATGATGAATTGTTCAGTAACTTGGGCTAGTATGAATGAGCCTAGTATGCAGAAGACTAGCTGGCGTTATCATAGCTCAATGACATACATTATGCAACAATGCATGAGTTCTCATGAGAATTCATTCATTGTTATATTACCAACGTCACAGAACAATGTTAGTTTCAGCCAGAGCAAGTGGAAATTTCAGTGACCCAAACCTCGAACGGTTGAATTCAACCAGGATAGATTGCGTGATAATCCCAAGTAACCACTGGTTCCTCTATATTGTTTTTCCATACTCCTTAGAACAAGGGTGGGCAATTATTTTTGCTCGGGGGCCACAATGAGAACGGCGCGTTTAGCGGAGGGTCGTACCTTCTTATGAGAGTGGAAGCAAGTCTCGGTTTATAGCCTATGCACTAATATTTACTGTGAGAATTTGAGAAAATTTCAGATTTGAAGATTTTCCTGGATGCTTCTGCAGGCCACTGAAAACGCTGTGGCAGGCCACTATTTGTCCACCCTGCCTTAGAAGCATGATATCATTCTGCAATGAAACAAGGCGATGTCAAAGCACACATCTCTTTTCAGGTTGGTCTGGCACTTCCTTTTGAGGTGAAAAACAGCAAGGCTGTATTCTGGCTCCAATCCTGTTCGGATTCTTCCCTGCTCATATCTACCATGTATTTTATTATGATGGCAAAAATGGCATCCTGATTGAGTGTTTTTTACACCTATTCAGATGGCAGATTATTCAATCTTGTAAAATTATGTGAGGAAGCCTGGATGTGACAACTGCTAAGTCATTACAGTTGGCAGCCGGTCGTTCACAGATGGCTGATAACAATTTACGAAGATACGCGGAATCACATTGTTTGTGCATTCCGTAGATGTTAGGGTTCGCATTTGGGTTTAGCTTAGCTTGATGTTAGGGTAGTGTTGGGTTAGATTTAAGGTTTAGGTTAGGGTTTGGTTAATGTTGAGGTTAGGGTTAGGCTAAACCCTAACTTTAGCCTAATCCTAAAGCCTACCGGAACACTTACCCCAAACCCTAAGATCCACAAACGAATGCGCAAAGATGGCGATTGTGCTTGTTTTTGTGAATAGTTATCAGACATCTGCAAACAGCTGGTTACCAACTCTGCAATTACTCAGCAGTTTACCATCACCATGTTGTGGCTCTACAAGGCAGGTGAAGGTACAGTACCTTACATAAGGTGGGTTTGTGATTACATGTATCTTCATAACATCTTCCTGCAGTTGGCTTTATATATTCCTTGTCAGTGCATGGCTTTATATATTCCTTGTCAGTGCATAGCCTAGATGTTTTTAACGCCATTCTCCTATTTGCTGTTCAGCAAGAAATTGACCACGATTTTTTTGGGAACAAACATGCACAAAATTTTGGCAAAACATGCACATAACACAAGAAGTCTGAATGTTGCAACTTATATACTTTTACAAAGCAGGACAACTACATCACAAACTTACAACGAATTTGTCTGTCAAGGACTCGTTGCTCTTTTCTTAAGGCAGATGATATTTCACGTGCCTATACAATAAATTCAATTGGTGTTTATGAATTGGGGCTGAACAAATGCCACAGTTCACAATATAATAAGCTATTTCCTTTAAAGTTATGGAATAGCAAAAGCAAAAGCTTACAATTTAAAATTAGGTGATACATGATCACTACAAAGAGCAAAAAACTAGACTCCAGAAATGCTTGCATATCATATTTTTAAAACTACGAAATTTGCAACATGGTCAGATATTACTATAATAATAATAACAAAACAGTGTTATAGTATAATAATAGGTAGTGACTACAGATACGCCTGTCCAGACGCAATTCAAATAAAAGGGTCAGTTTGTCATTCAAACTGCGTGCATCGCATAATGTCACGGTTATGCGTTATGGCTACTATGCCAATGGTTTTTGGTTCAAATCTCACCTTGCCGACTTTCACTTTATTTTTTTTCTTTACTTTTTTTCAGGCTTAGATGTTATGTTTAGGGGTTAGTGTTAGCTTAGGGATAGGATAGCGTTAGGCTATGGTTAAGTTAGCGTAGCGTTTGCATAGTGTTAGGTTAGCATTAGGTTAGGGTTAGGGCTACGGTTAGGTTTAGGGTTTATCTTTTGCGTTTCCTTCATTTCTACCAAGCCTACTGCACTTTCATCATGCGTAACTGTTACGTCACAGGTGGCGTATCAATAAGTTTTCAAATTTCAAGATCCACAGGCGTATCTATAGCCACTGCCATAATAATAACCAAATCATGATTATCTCCAGCCTGCAAAGTGATGGCTTGCGAAAGTTGGCTGGAAATTGTCTGCAACGTCATGGAACATGAAGCAAAAATATTGTTCTTCATAAACTCTATCAAAAATACTAATGCGGTGAAAAAAAACACACTAAATCCAGCCTACTGGAGTGGTTGCCAAACATACAAAATGGCACTTAAGAAGAGTAAGCTTTCTCATCCATAACTAAGAACTATTTTAGAAGAACAACCACACTGTGTTCTAAAAACAAAAAGTGTTGTGTAATCAAGATGATGCATGTAGGAAATTTGTTGCAGCAAATACATCAAGTTTGTTATATATTATAAACAATGATAATTACACATATAGGTAGTAAAAGTACTGAGTACAGCTGGCCTGCACTCCATGTGTTGTAACATAGCGCATGCTATGATTGACTTGTGTTTTTCTAAACTTACGAATTTTTGCTGTAAATTAAGGTTATTGGAGGTTCATAAATTTGTGAGTTAATTACAATATATATTGTAGAGTTCACGTGAACTTGTTTGCTATGTATATTCATGTCATTACCCACATCACTGATTAAAGTTGTTAGCTTGGGCTCTTTGCATTGTGCCTTATGACTGTTTGTATATTTTGTTACATGTCTGGCATTTCACGTTATGTTGCAGGTGACCTGAATCAATAAATACCATTTGTAGGAGGTGTTCTTTCGATTTCGTTCGCTCATGCTTTACTCAGACTCATCCGTCAAAATCCAAGCTGGGTCATTCTGTGTCAAATAAAGCATGTGTGCTCATCGAGTTATCACCATTCAAAATTTATGTCATACATGAGTGATTTTGATGACTATCCATTTTCTTTACCACCTGGATTTTTTAAAATTTTTCTTCATTACTGAAGGATACTTGAGACAACGAGACAACCTTTTGTCATATTTTTGCAGCAATTAAATTATTATAGTGAGAATGATTTAGTTTTAGTTAGTTGATAATTTTCTTGCTAGTCGTTACACTTCATTGACCACAAAAGTAGGCATTTTGTATGGTCCATAACTTCGCAAAACCTTAACCAATTTCAAAATAAAATATTTTTTTGGAATCAGCATGACAAGTTTTATCTGCTTATGAAATTTGAGGAAAATCTGAGATGGTGGGTTGACTGGCTGGGACAGTTGGCAGAGAATGACCCAGCTGCATTCTGCAATTACATGTATTTTTAACTATAATTAATATTAGAGTGAATGTTTTTTAAAGCAATGATTTTGCATACAACATTGAATCCCAATCCAATGGACAGTTCCCATTAGAGAATAATTTCAAACAAACTGTAAATTGTCTAGCAACTCGGGTTAATATGAATGAGCCTTGTATGCAGAGGTTTACTTGGGTTCATCCATTTTAGCCCAAGTTACCCTCAGCAATAAAGGGTTTCAAAAAATAATATATTTTATATTATAAATTATATCAGATTGAATTTTTTTTTAATCAATGGCTTTGCATAGAAAATTGGATTTGAATTCCAAACTATGGACAGCTGCCATTCGAGAACAATTTCAAATGAACAATAAATTGTCCAACAACTCAAATTAATATGAATGAGTCTAGAACGCTAAAGACTGACTGGCATTATCATTGCTCTGTGACATACGCCATGCAACAACTGACAAGTTCTCATGAGAGCTTCTCATTAACACCTTGGCTTCCATTATGCTAAGGCTAAAATCCAGAAGTTTGCACGTGTTTTTGCGCAGGAGTATCTCTGCAGACAATTGCACTAGAGAGCTGTTCAACCCTCAAAAGAATCTGCAAGTCTTCGTGTCTGCAATGAAGAAATAATTTTATGGTTTGGGTTTTTTGTGAGTGACGTCATAAGCAAGTTGTTTTAGGCCTCTTTGGCCCACTTCATCTGGCCCTAGGCCCAAACCGCTAGATGTTAGCATTACACTAAGGTTTTCTTTTGAAAACTAGGCTAAAACCTGAGTCTTCTGATACTTTGATCAACTTGCTGGGTTTCCTGAAAGTTCAAAAATTATGACCCAAAGTAAACAAAGTAATTAATCTAATAATAATATAATTTTTTTTAGATCATAACTTCATATAAATTTTAGATCATAACTTTCGAACCAGAAACGCTAGAAAATTGATAATGTCTCAAAAGACGTAGATTCTAGCCTAGTTTCCAAAGAAAACTTTGGCAAAATATTTCCTTCTAGCAGTTGGGCCAACGTCAGGTACCAGCAACCAAAAAGAGCCAAAAACGTATCTTACTTACGATGTCACTCACAAAAAAATTAAACCTAAAACTAAAAAACATTTTTTTCATTGCAGACTCGAAGACTTGCCAAGACTTTTGATGATTTGAACAGCTCTCTAGCTCAACCAACTGAGGAGCTATGCAGTTGATAAGTCAACTGAAATATCCCTGGATTTCCCCAATTTCCAAGTACAATATATTCGTAGACTGTCAGGCAATGTGTTAATTGTTACGTAAGTAACTACGTCAAAGAATAACGATAGTGCCATCCAGAAAGAGAACAAATAGAAATCTTAGTGATGCAAACCTTGAACGGTTGCATTTAGTATCAGTCAGTATGATTGTGTCATGAGCTCGAGTGACACTGGTGACATGGAGTTGCTCCTGGTGCATGCGTTCGTGTTTTTCTTGAATTCTAAGGCGAGCCACTTTGTGATGCAACCGGCTCCCGTTTTGAAATTCTATGTGCACCATACTTTTCTCAAGTGCAAGACTGTCACAGATGTTAAAGGGACTTGGCATGCCGACTAAACAGTCCTAGTTGCGCCCCTGTTGACATGTAATAAAATTTCATTTTACCAATCAACTATGCCATCATAACGCTTCTGAAAAACAATGTATCTTGTGATGATTGTACTTACTTTTGCTCTTGGATCTGGAGGAGGTGTTTTCCCAAACAATCCCATCTTATGTTATTGAAACAATTATATATAACAAATATAATAAAAATTTGAAAGGTGCACTAGCTTGATTTTAAAAAATATTTAACACCTAACAGCTTCACACAAGTGTTTTTGATGTTTATACTGCAGCAATATCTGAAAAAATAAGCTGTAATACTCAAACGTCAACATTCAGGTCATTCCAGTGCAACTTTCAACCAGTGCGTCCACAGGCACTGCCTCAGATTTTGCTAAAAATTGCAACAAGTATGCCCCTATGGGAGCAATAAAACATACCCAAATTTAAATCGAAATTCCAAGCAGTTTAGATTTCATAGCCCTTTAAACTTCAAGGATCACACCCCATTTTTGCTCTAGTGGGTCACTGTGTTCATTTTCAAAGGTTTTTGGAGGCCCATAACTTCCTTTTGTACAAGCTATATTGGTCTGAAAAATGGTGCTCTAAGAGATATTTCTGGCCTGCTTTTCTGAATCTGTTATCAGAATGTCCCAGCTAGGTGTGGATCGAAAGTTATAGGCATCTAAAACTGGATTTTTGTCAGGCAGAGTATATATTTGTCATATTTTGACCAACAGCTGCGAGGCTTCCTCTTGGTGAAGATCTAACTGTTCACCTGGTCGATGACATTTAAGATCCATTGAGTACAAGTAAAATATTTGATACAAACAACAAATAATGGTTTTACAGGTATTGAAAATGGTAACAGCTCAAAAAATAACTCTCAAACCACTTTTTCCAAGGGGGTCAATGACTGCACACATGGTATCCCAAAAAAGTGATAGTTAATTAATCACTTCATTAATGCCTAGGAGATAAGCTGATTCTTTGCATTTTTTGGCCATAACTTGCCAACCACAAACGTTGTAAGGTGTATGTAAATCAAAAGGTCTACAGATGTAGATTTTTGCCTAGTTGATTTTAAAATAAAAAGTGAAGAAATTACACCTTGAACTTTTTTCTTGCAGGTACCTGCATTTATGGGGCATGTACAGGAACCCACAGAGTTATGCATGTAGGTGCAAGGCAGGCACAAGTTTAACTTGTTGAGGGATAAGACATTCTTTGCTCAAGTGACTTGAATGAGAAAATTAATGCTAGAGAGAGCTTGTGGTACAGACGTGTAGATCAGCTATGTCCATCCTAAATTCCTTATTTAGCCCAAAATTATGTCACTGTCTTTATTGCGGCCACACACTAAATGACTTACTTTCTTTTTGTAAAACCAAAATTTAGTTTAAAACTACTGAGAGCATTTGAATGCTAACTGCAATGGCTGTATTTGTTTAGTATTGATGATCGTATCATATTGCTCTCCAAGCATGCACAAGATGATCCACAAGCAGCATATTCAGCATACACCAAAGGAATAAGTTCCAGATGGATTCACTTTCAAAGAACAGTGTCAAACACGAGTGATCTATTGAAACCACTAGAAAATGCTATCAGAAATCAACTTATTCTTGCTCTTCTTGAATGTCAGGTAAGTGACACCTAAAGAATGCTGCTATCTCTCCCTATCAAGAATGACAGGTTAGGTCTACCAAATCCTTATGCTAAGACAGAATACGATTACTCCACTCTGATCACTACTAAAATAACAGGTAAAATTTACAACCAAACAATTGAACTTAAATACCACACCATGGACCAGCAACATACCAGAACAGTCAAAAGCAGAATACAACAGTTGATGGAAACAACATACCGCAATCACCATGATACATTATTTGACGAACTAACCCCTGAGGTACAACAACATATGAAAAGAGCAATGGAAAAAGGGGCATCTTACTGGATCTCAGCAATGCCAATCAAAGCCATTGAGTATGCATTAAACAAGCAAGAATTCAGGAATGCCACATGCATGAGATATGGATAGAAGATAGATGGCACACCCACTCACTGTGCTTGTGGAGAGACAAATATGGATCAGCTTCATATGCAAACTGGGCAGATATACATCATCAATGAGGTACAACTCAATGAGAGACTCTGAAGTACAGATACTGAAAAGTGGTCTGTAGATATGTTCAGATAGAACCTACACTTCTGCCAATCGCTGAAAACGAATTTGAAAAAAAAGTCAACACAGTTGACAATGCAAGGTTGGATATTTCTGCAAAAGGACTGTGGAATAGTTGTGAGAAAACATTCTGGAACATGAAGATCACACATCTTACCTCAGTCTTATTCTGATGAGTTCCTTTTGCAGATCTGCCAACATTAAATAAAGAATAAAAACGTTATACAACCAAGATGTTATTGACATTGAGAAGTCCTCTTTCAATCCTTTTGTTTTCATAACATGTGGTGGAATGGTACCAGAATGTGTTAAGTTGAACAAAAGACTAGCCGAAAAACAACCTGAAAAATGCAAGGAGCCTTATGCATCTGTCATGACATACATTAGAACAAATCTCAGATTTGCACTATTATGGAGCACCCTTGCTGCACAATGAGGCTTTTGAGGCAAATAGATGGATGTTCACCTCCAAAATCTCACGAACATTATTGACTTCAGTCAGATGTCAAGGCTAAGAATGTAGGATTTTCCATGTTTATGATTGATTTTGATAACTTTAATGAAAAGTGTAGACCATGAAAAGTGTTTCATTGAATAGCTGATGATATTAGCAAGTGATATTTGTTTAAAAATCTTTGTTGACACCTTTATTTGATGAGAAAACCGTTGTTTTTTAAGCATTCAAAAAAGCTTGCTAAAAAGTGTAGCTTGTCACAAAGTCGGTCATGTTTATAAATGATTTTGATAACTTTAATGAAAAGTGTAGGCCATGAAAAGGATTTTATTGGATAGCTGATGGCATGAGCAAGTGATATTCATTTAAAAACCTTTGTTGACGCCTTTACTTGATGAGAAAACCGTTGTTGTTTGAACGTGTGCGATATTCGAAAAAACTTGCTGAAAAGTGTAGCATAGCGCAAAAGTCAGTCATGTTTATGAATGATTTTGATATCTTTACTGAAAAGTTTAGACCATGAAAAGGGTTTTATTGGATAGCTGATGATATTAGCAAGTGATGTTCATTTAAAAATATTTGCCGATGCCTTAATTTGATGAGAAAACCGTTGTTGTTTAAGCACGTTTGATATTTGAGAAAACGAGCTGAAAAATGTAGTGTAGCACAAACGTCTGTTATGTTTATGAATGATTTTGATAACTTCAATGAAAAGTGTAGACCATGAAAAGGGTTTTGTTGGATAGCTGTTGATATTAGCAAGTGATGTTCGTTTAGAAATCATTGCTGACACTTTTATTTGATGAGAAGACCGTTGTTAAGTGCATTCGATATTCACAAAAACTTCCTGAAAGGTTCATGGTAGCTTAAAAGTTGTTGAAATATTATGTCTGAGTTGTTTGTGATATGATTTTACCGATATGTTTTTTTGAGGATACCTGCTTGTTTTTGTGTTGACGTGTTTTTCACCAAGTCATTGGTGTTCGTGAAAGTGACAACTAGGCAAAGTGATCTTAGCTTTACGCTGGTCTCCAGTCCTGTTCCAAGAAGTAAGAATCCTGTTTGCAACACAACTATGAAATCCGAATCCTGAAAAAAACATGTTAACGTATGGGACTAATCAATGTGCAACTATTAAAACTTTTTGTTTGTAAAAGGTAGTGGCTACAGGTCCATCAGTGGGCCTTCATATTTGGAAAGTTGTTCATCCGTCATCTGTAACGTGACAGTAACACACGATGAGTGTGTAGTAGAGAGCACTAGCCTAGGTTTGGTATAAATGTACTGATCCCTAAATCTTAACTAAAACTGTAAAGTTGAAAACAATAAGTAAAAAAGTAGTCTCTTCACAAGTGCAACCGTTAGACTGCAGCTAAAATGAGATTCAAACCGAAAGCCATTCATACAGCAGACGTAGTGGTAGGCGCATCCACTACACTACCACAACGATGCTGTTAAAGTGACAAAGTCAGCCTTTTATTCTAACCACATCACTGTAGGCAGACCTATAGCCACTTCCTATCTGAAAGGAAGTGACTACGGATACGCCTGTCCTGACGCAATTCAAATAAAAAGGCCAGTTTGTCATTCAAACTGCGTGGATCTTGTAGCCTAATGGTTATGCGTTACAGCTACTACGCCAGTGGTTTTCAGTTCGACTCTCACCTTGCCAACTTTCATTTTCTTTTTTTTCTTTACATTTTTCAGGCTTCTGTGTTACATTTTGGGGATAGGTTAAGGCTACGGTCATGGTTAAGGTTAGGTTTAGGGTTACTTTTTTACGTTTAGTTGCTTTCAAGCCTACATTACTGCACTCTCATCATGCGTTACTGTTACGTCACAGGTGGCATATGAACAAGTTTTCAAATTTCAAGAACCACAGGCATAGTCGTAACCACTGCCTTTCTGAAAAGCAAATCTTTACCAAACATTTTAATTCTGAGAAAAGTAAAAACAAACATAACCAAAAATGGCACTAAAAATCAAATCACATTCCAGAAAATGCAGACAACCAAATTCATGCAATAAAACATGAAGCTGAAAGCAATATTACCAATGAAACTTATCACAAAACAACTTAAGCTTGCTAGACTTGCTACATCCATCAAGCAACAGTGACTGACAATGTTGCCACTCCACATTGAGATTGACAAGTTTCCCTTATGATAAAAATGAAAAATCCCTACATTTCCCTACACAATCTGAAACAAAAAACGCAACCTGCAACCATCTTTAGCTACAACATCTGGACCTAGGTCAACTCAGCCGCCAGTTGCTCCAGCCGCCAGTCCGCTCCAATACGCACGTCGGCGAAACGCAAACGCGTTACGAGAGCGTGACCACATTGAACTGATTGAGCCAATTTTAGCGATCATGCCCGTGGAAAAATAATTAATATTTCAACCGAAATGGGTAATTTACATACCCAAAAATATATTTTGCTTGATTAAAACTTGATCTCTGATCTCGAATAGCTTGTTTCAGAGCGTTAAACTCTCCAACATTTACTCAGCACTAAACGTTCAATGCCACTGAAAGATGGATTCAATCAAACGAATATTGCGCTCATATCCGTGGAAAAATCGTAAACATTTCAACGGAAACAGGTCATTTATAAGTCCAACATTACATTTTGCTTGATTAAAACTTGCGCTCTGATCTAGAAAGACTCCAAATACAGTGCTGAACTTTTGACTTTTCGCGGGTAGTCAACGCTCA
>JGI24158J21664_10003356_pt1 | contig 20019 bp, 9 predicted proteins | sample Ectturendosymbi3_FD_21664 | JGI IMG/M metagenome (IMG submission 21664) | reverse complement strand
CGCTAATAGGTTATATTCAGTGCAATGACACATAAAATAAGGAGAGTGGATGTATAGCAAAACGTGCATATTATGTCAACGAACTTCGCTAAAACGTTGGTGTAGAAACAGGACTATGACGTAAAATTGTGACGTCACAAACAGCGCACAACAAATACAAATGACTACCCTATGTCACTGAATGAAACCCCCCCATGAAAATTTTCTGCGTACGCCACTGAAACAATGTGCAAGTTCTTTGCAAAGTATAGTAGTTCAACATCCTCAACATGCTTCGCCGTAAAGTCGTAACGCCAATGACGAAAACTTTCTCGGCTTGTAAAGTTTTTTGGGATTCAAATGAGAGCTATAATATTGATCGTTTTTGACTAATATCACCAACTTAATTGTCAACCAAACAATTGGTTCAAGATTTCGATCCGTTTGGTTTATTGCGCTCCACAATGCCACTGATTCTTCAGTGACCAAATGATAATTTTATACGCTGATCAATGATCTTACCAAGGGCGTGCAAAGGTCTCGTGATGCCCAGGGCAACTGCTTGATTGTATGCCCTCCAACCAAATGCTAGTATTGAGCAGTGGCGTATGGTGTTGTTTGTTACTGGATATGCGCTGATTGTGACATGACAATATTACGTCATATTCACGTTTCCAAACCTGCATTTTGGCGAAGTTTGTTGCCACGATCTGCATATCATTCTACGCGCACTCTCCTTAATCTTTATTGTACAAAGTGTGATTGCAATGAAAATAAATTGTCAGCGTTCCATGTTAGGAGACCAGAGCAAAACACAGCACTCAACGCTAAGACAGAGCAGTTCATAACTGCAAAAATATCTGGAAACGCATTAAAACAGGGGACTAGAACTCACTGTGTAATAGTGTTACGTCAGCGCTGTTCACATCTGCAAAAACACAAGGCTGCGCATTAAAAGAGTGGAATAAAACACACTCAACGTAACACCAGGGCAGTTTGCAATCGCAAAAATGGTAGCGCGAATGTCTCGTCGAATAGCAGTCGAGCAAAGAAGGTGAGCGGCTGGGATGGCGGACACCCACTGTTAACAGTTTAAAACTTTCTAAACTGCACAAGAATTGAGAATGCCCATTAAGTATGCAAGAAATCTTTTGTTTTTTGTTATGTGGCTGTTATATGCACAACTACCGGGGATACGGAACAGATACGGGTGTGTGTGAGCCGTTATGATCAATCCGCATGAACTGCCAATTAATGACGAAGCTCGAAATGATGCACATAAGCACAGGTGTGCGGCTGTATTAGGGCACACCCAGGTTTGCTACATCAAAAAACAAAACGGGAAACTAGTGATGCATCAAATTGTCAGCTAAATCAAGCAATTTGAAATAGGACGGTTTTGAAATTTGGCTCATAAACTCAAGTAAACGTCCATAATTGTCTTTCAACGCTTTTTTTGTGATTTTCGATTAATCGCACGACCTGGAAACACTCACGTCACTATCAGTGTGATTGGTTATGCACCGAACAACAAGAGTATAGTCCCTGGTATTGAGAAATGTGAGAGTTACTGGGGTTTGAATACGTAAAAACTAGTTTTGACGAAAGAAAAAAGTTTCGAAAAATCAAAACCATGTGGCATGTGTTAGTAGACTTGCAATACGAAAAATGATCTAGTTACAGCATTTTAGTTATTGTGATTTCACTCTTTGGATGCCCCCCTACCTCGGATGCCCGCGGCCGTCGTCCCGTTCTACTCCCCCCCTTCTGCACGACACTGGATCTACCGTCCTGTTTTCTGACTCAAGGCTATTTGAGGGTAGCTTTCCAACCAGTCGGCGTTTCTTGTACACAACTACCGCCAGGATATTTTCTTTTCACATCGCAAATTTTCTGTTTCGTGTATCGTCGAATGAGTTAAAACAAAAGCTTTTTTCAGCAATGTGTCGCCAAACCAAATATACACCATCGTTCCTATGATCGTCTCGACTCTTGGAGTGATACTGACCACCGCCGTGGTGGCAATAAGCATCAAGCATCAGGATACTCCGATAGTTAAGGCTTGCTCGAAGGTGAATAATCATTGTTTTTTCGCTAGGGCAGATCGAAGCAGTAAAGAACTAATAATTCGTGTAAACTTTTTCGCAGGAGTCAAGCTTGTTTGTTATTGCGGGTGTCATAATCTGCTTCTTGGATGCATATGTCATGTGTGCTGGACTGAATGACGCAAGCTGTGCCGCAATCAGGGTCTTCCTCTCTCTCGGACCAGCATTCATGTACAGTGGGCTGCTGACAAAAACCTTACGAATTGTGATCATTTTCCAATCGACAAATGTGTTGAAAAAACATGTGCGTGAAATTTACATTGTTCGCTTTCTCCAATAGCAAGGGATGTTGAAAGTTTAGTACAGCTGTTTGTGTCTGCTGAATACAAACGTATTTGCAGTGGGGTTGATGTTTGACAAAAAAAAAAACAATAAAAGATAATTCTTTTTCCTAAAATCGAGAGAATCCCTATGATAATCGATTTTGGTTTTACATGTATTTCATTTCCATATTTGCTTGACAAGTATTTTGAAAAAAATATGTTTCAGTGAAAACCAAAACAGAGATTATCTTACAAAACAACTATTGTCTTAAAATTTGTCAGTTGCGACGTATCTGCTGTACGTTGCACAAATACAGACGAGAAAAACACATCACATTTTTGATTTTTTTAATAGAAACTAGGAACATCGTACTTGAAGTATAACGATAATGCAGATACTTCTCAGGTAAAAATATTTGTATATTACTTTTGGCTTGCTTTCGTCTGGCAAATTACACTTTATTGAATAAAAGATTCACTGAATAGTGCTGTTCAAGGTCTTAGATGCGTTGATGACGTGTTAAACTTTGAAAAAACACGAAATCACCAGCTAAAACGGTATTTAATTTAACTGTATTTTTTTCTCCCCAGTGGAAGGCTTACATTCGTTCGCTGCCTCAGATTGTGACGACCGTGGTACTGATAATTCTTCAAGTGTTCATTTTGACAATATGGTTCTTGGTTACTCCAAACACTACCACGTACACAACATGGGGAGATGATTTGTATTGCGACTGCAGGTTTGTAGATCAGAAAATAAGGTAAAATGTTGCAGTATTCTTGAGGGTGAAGAAGTCAGTTTACTTCAGAAAACGTTAAGACATATTTTCATTTGCAGAAATCATATTTAATCTGCGCAAGGTTTTTGAAGCAACAAGTTTTTGTCCAAAACCATGTTCAGCAACAGAATTACAGTTATGTTGATATTGACGTTGAAAGCGAAAGATGAACTTAAAATTCTTCTACGATTTTGAAAATAAATATATGTGATCACAAGTATATGAGAGAAAGGCATTCAATATTCTTAAAACTCTCTCCTCATTTGACATGTGAATCATCACAGGATATAATATGGTTTTGTTCAAACGAGTCAAATGGAGTCTATAGTTCAACCTGGCTGAATGTTTCTTAGTTTTGAATAATTTTATCTTTGTTTTCGAATTTTTACTGCTTTGGTCCTCTTATACCTGTAGGTCAGTGGTTCTCAACCACTGTTTTGAGAGTCGCATGCGGCTCGCAAGCAACTACTGCGCGCCCTTCAGCAGTATTTCAATAAAATCTCTTCTATTTTGTGTAACAGACTTCGTTCTGCTATATCGCAAAATGTCTCAGTTGACGTGTGTTAGAATTTCTTTAGTGCGGCCCTATAACAAATGTGTAAATCTGGATTTGGCTCCGTTCAGCGAAAAGGTTGAGAACCACTGCTGTAGATAATCGTTTACACACCACACCAGTTTTTTTTAAAGGAAAATGTTAGGTACCCGGTATGGACCTGTAGGGACCCGATTTCTCGGATTCTAGGGACCCAATTTTCTTTGATTCTAGGCACCCGATGATAATTTTCTCTGATTCTAAGAACCCGATGTTCAATTCCAGGGACCCGAATCGGGACCTTAAAATACCTTAAAGGAAACCGTACGGTCACACCTAAACATTTCAGCTACTTTCAGTTAGTACCTGACTTTTCATTGGTGTTTTCGTGTTTCCAAGTCTGAGCAAGTTACTTGAAATATTTGTAATTAAACAGATCGTGCAGCTTTGAATTCCCGCGGAGAAAACACATAGCCATTCGAAATGTTTGAACTGTATCTTCGAATCTTCTGGTTTCATCATAGATTGCCGCAATGTCCAGCTGTTATGATTTTACTCACAAAACCTTTTGTATTTTCAACTCCAACTTGACACTTCTCGCCAGTGAGCAGTTGTGTTCGATTACAGTGGAATACAAGATGCAGAGATCATGACTGCACTGGCTTTTCCGTTTGTCTTAATCATCGTATGCACAACTCTTGCCACCATCAACAGAAACGTTCCATCTGGATACAACGAGACTCGTCTTGTAGGTGAGTTAAAACTTCAATAAGCAACCGGTGCTACCATTGGTTTTGTTCACAGTTAGCATACAGCTTACTGGTTTGATTTTCTAATGCCGTTCCTGTTGTAAGGTATACTGGATTTTATGATAGCATTATCACTTGCTCCAAATTTTTTCAATACATAATCAAAGATCATTCCTCAACTCTTACGTTGCAAGTAAAGTCGTATTGGAAGCTATTTTTGTTGCAAACAATGAAGCCTTCTAAAAGACTTGTCGGTACTGTTTATACTAACAAAGGTGGCATTGGAAACAAATCAATTTTTCATCCCATTCGTGATCCCAGTTACCAAATATCACCAGAAAACATGAAAAATGAGACTGAAGAAAAGCAAAGCCGAAAGTGTCACCGAAATCATAAGATGTGGTAATGATTTATTCATGCGATTTTGTGATTGGAAGCACGAAATAACACAAAAATAACAAGAGGAAAAAGAACAAAAAACAAACAAAGAGCGGAAATCAATTGGATACCAATGAAAATACCAAAACAATAAAAACTTAAAATTAAGCAAATTTAAGTGTTCCAACATACTGTATTTGAATCACAAAGGGTTGGCGAAAGACTGCATGGAACAATTGCTCAGCTATCCCAGTAGCTGGCACAAATCAATTCTTAATAAAAGACGTTTCACATGTAATGAAAAAAAGTAAGAAAATGCATCAAATCAACGTCAGATAAAATAAGTAAACAAAACAACTACAACAAAAAACAGAGAGGATGAAAAGCATGTTTATGTGCGGAAGGGATGGAGTGAGCAACTGTGGAGGTAAAACATATATGGGAAAGGAGGGGCACTGAGATTGAGAACCATATCACAGAAAAGTGACAAAGGATATGAATGAAACGAAAATCAACAAGAATATTGGCAAGGTAGCAGGACCTTTTTATTGTTTTCCAAATGAATAAGGCTTGAGAGATTTCCAATTGCAAATCGTCAGTTGGCTCAGGTTTGCTGTTAGAATTTTGAAGAATCTGCCTGCTGTGCTCCGCTTTCATCGCTTTGCGATGATTCCGAATGCACACACCCACATTTCAGCAACAAGCCTCCACAACGGAATCATCGACAAGTTATGAAAGCAGACAGTCTTCAACAGTCTTCAATTGTATTTAGTACCGTGGTTGAAGTCTTCGGCAGTGACACTTCAATTTGAGCCTTGATGGATGCTGCCTTTAAGCCTTGGTAGATGCTGCCTTGACATCTCAACTTGACCGATCTCGATAATATCGAACGAGAAAGCTGTTTACTATCAAACGAGAAAGCTGAGAAAGCTGTTTCTTGACACGATTATTTTAGCAGGTTGTTCACTGCGAAGATCCTTTTAAGCAAGTCTCCGTTGAACTTTTGTTAATGATTTCTATCATCGCGCTTGGTAATATCTATCCTTTAAAGTAGTAATTATCAATGTATGCGACTTCCCAGGTTTCACCATGTACACAACCTGCGTCACCTGGCTAGCGTTTGTGCCAATAGTTTTGCTGAATACTGAAAAAGTTCCATTGAAGGTGAGTTTTAAGTGTTTTAAACATGGCAGCATGTGAACAATCAAGGGCAAAATAATTTAACTATCATAGCGAAACTAAAACTTGTGATGAAAACCTGGATAAGGTTTGGATTTATACATCTTTTTGCATTTAGTGTAGAACTCATAACAGTTTGTTTGATGTACTGTAAAAAAATATAGTGAAGGTGATGTTTTTATGCGTTGTTTATAGAAAATATGTTTGTTCTCAAATTTTTTTGTAAGTTCTCACAACAATCAAAGAGACAAATTTTATTATCGCGGTGATACTCTTGCAGCGAATTTCCACACCGTCCACCCGGTTGGCAAACACTGCTCAGTCCCAGCGATAATTTCTGGGGGATAGGGGGTTAGCTGATATCCAACGAACAAATAAAAATCGTTGGTTTATTGAACAAAAATGACATGCTTTTGGACGAAAAACGTTTCAAACGTTTTCTTGTCTTTACAAGACCTCATGAAATCAGAAACGGGATTGAGGTTATTGATCGCTTTCTTGTCCATTACTTTATACTACCGTATATATTAATTAGGCACGTATTGTAACAAGTAATGATTAAGTGAAAAATATGAGATGCGGCACAGATATTCTCGTTAAGAAAATGTCAACTTTTAAGGATGAAAGTTCATTTCATGAAAAAAAATTCTGCTTGTTGTGTCAAAATGTGGTGACGGCTGGGCAAAACTTTTGGCGTCGCATGCGAACGTCATGCGCTGGGCGAAATTATTTGCTCTTAACCAATAAATATTAGGGGCTGTGCAAAGATCAATTTGGTAAGTTAGTGAAAATGAGAGCTCTCCAAGGAAAAGCAAGGTGTCCATGACAAGATTCATCTCTTGGACCAAATTATCACCTTGTGTGGTGAAAAAAAAAACGTACAAAATTCCATTTCCCACGTTTTGCAGAGTAAAATGTCATGCTTTTGCACGAAATGTTTTATGTTGGGTCGTTGTTGTCGTTTCAGCCAGTCGTTGATGTTAGCTTAAATAGTTTTTATTACAGAAACATGGGCGTCCGCAGAAATTTTCCCAGGGGGGGGCAAAGTCGACATTTTGCTTATCATTTTTAGGTTTCTGACGATCGGTGGCGTGAATGATGGAGGGGCGAACCGCCCCCTCTGGCACAACAGTCGTAGCCAGGGGTACAAGGGGACATGTCCCCCGTAATTTCTAGCATATCTTGTCATTTTGTACTTACGAGAGGCGGTGTCCCAAACAAAATACTCTTGCTCGCTTAAATTCAAAAGAATTTGTCCCCAGAAATTTTGGTCTTGTTACGCCACTGCTGCTGACGATGTAATGCAAATGGACGTTAACAAAATCTTTTATCCTTTCTACACCACAAAGTTAGATGGTAGGTTACACATAGCCAACTTCATGTTGAAACAGAGTTTGGTGTGGTATCACTGATTCTGTTAGTTTACAAATTTTAGCTTCAATAAAATAATTTTTAGCATTTTTCAAGTTTTTAGTGACCGTGAAAGATGGTTAACTGCTTTTGTCGGACATTTTAACATGTGTGGTATACTGTTAGAAAGTTTATTTTCTTGTAACAGTGAAAGTATTACAGCTGCACATGTGAGAGACTCCAGTACAGCCATTATTTGTTTCGTGCAGAAATTCAATGCGTTTTGCTTTAACGTTGGTTGTCATGTATTCAGCAACAGACAGCGTATGATTTAATGATGCTAGTGCATATGTTAGAAAGTTAGATTTTCAGGAAAATTTCTGCGAAGGTTTTGCCAAAGACAAAAAAGGAACACTACTGTGAAGACTTAGTTTTGGGATGGGGAGTTGAGCAAAATACTGTCTTCAACTATTAGCGAACAGGATTTCAATCAAAACATTGGAGAAGCAGCCTACAGTGTTTAACTATCTGTATATTGACCTATAGCTCAAAACGTAGGGAATTGACTCGGAAATAAGGTTAAAATATACACTTATCCTCACTTCTTGTAATGTCGCGACAATGTTGACCTACAAATCCAAAATACTTTTTTTCCGTGACTCTTACACTTTGTACTGGTGCTGAATGCATTGGTTCGTACGTCCTCTGATTTACCTGAGTTTAACCGAACCCACAATGCAGCAACATTTTCACCCAAGTGCGAAATATTGCTTTACAGATACATCACACCTAGTTTTGTTGGACATTCTTTTCGTGGTAAAGTTGAAACTTGGTACTTTTTTGCCAATTCACTGTTGTGCATTTTGATTTAATCTCAAATGTATTTTCGTGTCGTTATGCCAGTAGCCTGCAGTAGACCTCTTAGAATGAAGATTTTGACATGATACAGAGTTTTAATTCAGGCCTGGCTTTTCGGTTCGGGTCGGGCTCGGGCTTAAGTTTGTCAATATATTTCGGGCCTGCATGAAAAACTTTTGTATAGCATTAGGAGTAACCATTTCTTTCTTACGTTAAGTCGATTTGTTGTGTTCACCGCGGTAACTTCTGTGAGTGCAGTGATTGTGATATTTTTTCAGCTAATTCTGTTTGCAAACACAGCTGCGCTATTTTCGTCTCTGCTCGGATTAGTCTCACACTCTTTTTGAGAAGGCGACAGCGGTGAGGAAATCAGCACGCGATGGCTTTGCCTCAAAGCGATCAATCACTCACACGCTTCTTGGCTTGTTTTAAGAAGTCTACAAGCCGGCTTGTCATGCACATAGCGCCATCGTGGATAGTTTCGTGATAGTTTCATTTTTTCATGAGAAACATAATATTCCACACTCCGCAGTATTATCGTTTACTAACATGCTAGGTTTGCGCCAGATTATGACAATGGTTTGGTCAAGGTAGTTGTTATTTTGGGTTTGATGAACCGTGTACCTGTAGCTATACCCGAACACAACGTTTTTTGTTACTCCGCAGTTGCGTATATCTTAACTCCCTCGGTAAATTTGGCTTTCGGGCCTAAATCGGGCTTCAAAAATAAATGTCGGGCTCGACCCGTGTTCGGGCTTGTGATTTCGGGCTCCGGTCGGGTTCAGGCTTCAAAATGAGGCCCTTTTACAACTCTGTGTGGGTATTAGGGACCAACAAGGGGAGATTGAAAGGATACATCCTCCACCCACCCACAGTAAATATAGATTGAAATCATTTTGTGAAGTAGGCCACGCTAATTTTAGGCCAAATATTTTTGCTGCTGGTAAGAGCATATCAATGGACGTTTTGGTAGGGGTGGGGCTGCATGCATGATACCCAGTAGCATTAAAAAGGTTTGTAGCTTTTGCAATAAACGGAAATGTGCAAGAAAAACACTTACCGTCTTTGTAATGTTAAGCGACTTGATCAAGGCATGAAATCCCGCTGTAACCCACACTTCTTATAAAATGCATGAAAGTTGAAGTGTTCTACCGTGAACGTCATGGGCGCAATTTGGTGGGGGACACGGGGACGTCTTCCCCAACTTTTTCAGACGGGGGGGGACATAATATGCCATATCCCCCCACTTTTTTCTCTTTAGGTTTTGTATTTGGAGAGGTTGCAAAAATAAACGTGATGTTTGTCACGTTTTGTGTGAAGAGTTTTTCATGTTCCATGGCAGGCCACATACATAGCCAAGTTGATGTTGAAACAGAGTTTGGTGTGGTATCACTGATTCTCTTAGTTTATAAATTTTAGCTTCGATAAAATAATTTTTGGCATTTTTCAAGTTTCTAGAGACCGTAAAGGACGTTTAACCGCTTCTGTCCGAAATTTTATCCTGTGTGGCATACTGTTGGAAAGGTTATTTTCTTGTAACAGTGAAAGTATTACAGCTGCACATGTGAGAGACCACAGTGCAGCCGATTTCCTCTGTGCAGAAATGTAACTGGCTATGCTGTAACGTTGGCTGTCACGTATTCAGAAACAGACAGCGTATGATTTAATGATGCTAGTGTATATAATGTTAGAAAGTTATAGATTTTCAGGCAAAATCTCTGCGAATCTTTTACCGAAGACAAAAAGCAGCACTATTGTGGAGACTTAGTTTTGGGATGGATAATTTCGCAAAAGACTGTTTTCAACCATTAATGAACAGGATTTCAATCAAAACATTGGAGAAGTAGCCTACAGTATTCACCTAGTGTATATTGACCTGTAGCTCAAAACGTAGGGACTTGACTCGGAAATAAGGATATAATATACATTTAGGTCCAAAAGATATTTTTTACAGTTTGTGCTGGTGCTGAATGCGTTGGCTCGTACGTCATCTGATTTACTTGAGATTAACCAAACCCAAAATGTAGCAATATTTTCATCCAAGTGCGAAACATTCGTTTGCAGATACATCACACCTAATTTTTTTGGACATTCTTTTCGTGTTAAAGGTAAAACTTGGTACTTTTTTGCCAATTCACCGTTGTGCATTTTGATTTAATCTCAAATATATTTTTCTGTCGTTAAGCAAGTAGAACTCTTAGAATAAAACTTCTGACATGGTGCAGAGTTATAAGTCGAGCCAGGCTTTTCGGATCGGGTCGGGCAGGGCGCGGGCATTACTTTGCCAAAATATTTCGGGCCTGCATACAAAACGTTTTGATAACATTAGGAGTAGGCCTAAAGATTTTTTATTTCGTGACGAACGTTTGTTGTGCTCACCGCGGTAACTTCTGTGAGTGAAGTGATTGTGATTTTTCTTCAGCTAATTCTGTTTGCAAACATTGCTACGTTCTTTTACTCTCTGCTGGGATTAGTCTCAATCTTTTTGAGAAGGCGACAGCGGTGGTGAAATTAGCACGCGATGGCGGTGCGCCGAAAAAATCAATCACTCACGCGTTTCTTGGCTTGTTTTAAGAAGCCTACAAGACGGATTTTCATGTTTATAGCGCTATCCTAGAACGTTTCGTTAATGCCTATAGCGCCATCGTAGATAGTATCGTGACACTTTCTTTATTTATTGAAAAACATTATATTCCGCAGTGTTATAGTTGACTAACATGCTACTTTTGTGCCAGATTATGCCAATGTTTTGGTCAAGGTGGATGCTATTTTCGGTGTGATAAAGCGTGTACCTTCAACTAAACCTGCACACAACGTTTTTTTGCTACGCAGTCTCGCATTTCCTGACTCCTTTGATAAATTTGGCTTTGAGGCCTAAATCGGGCTTCATAATTAAATGTCGGGCTTGGTCCGGGTTCAGGCTTCAAAATGAGGTCCTTTTACAACTCTGTGTGGGTTTGTATGCAGGGGGCAACAAGGGGAGTTTGAAGGGATACATCCTCCACCCACCAACCGTATAATTAGATTGAAATCACGCTAATTTAGGCCAAATGTTTTTCCTGCTGGTAAGAAGATATCAGTGGCGGTTTTGGTAGGGGTGGGGTTGCATGCATGATGCCCAGTAGCATTAAAAAGATTTGTAGCTTTTTAAACAAACGGAAGTGTGCAAGACAAATATTTATCATCTTTGTAACGTTAAGCGACTTGAACAAGACATCAAATCGAGCTGTAACTTAGCCCACACTTCTTATAAAATCCATGAAAACTGAAGTGTTCTACTGTAGGAATGATATGCACGTGCGACCAATGCAATTCATCATTTTGTGCACTCCAGCTGACAGCTCTGATCATAAGCGTATGGCATGGGGATGCAGGGGATGCGGTCGCATCTCCAACGATGGAAAATTGGCCATTTTTTGTGCAAAATTTTGAACATTACGGCAAATTATACAGCTACATTCACATTTAAGTTAGGTATTGTCTGTGTTGCCATCAACGGCAAAAGCTTTGCTGAGACTATTTTGCCATTCATTTTTGCCTCTGACGGCAAAATAGACACTGTCCGATGGCAAAATAGTCACTTCCTGAACCAGAATTACTTGAGAATTCCAATAGCCTTCATCAAATTTGGGCCAATTAAAAATCATTTTTTAGGTTTTGGGTAAAATTAGAAACATTTCGGTATGGTCCAACAGCTTCAATTAAATCTGGGCAAATGAGGAGAGCTTTATTCAAATTTCGGTGCAATTATAAACATTTAGATAAATTGGAAACATTTGGGTAAAATCCATCAGCCAAATCATATTTGGCAAAATTTTCATGCAATTTGGCTAATAGCATATACAAGAGTTTAAATGAAATTTGGATACAATTAGAAACATTTGGGTAAATTCCGACTGTCTCACTACAATTTCGGTAATTGAAACAGCTTCATTCAAACATGGGAACAATTGGAACCATTTGAGTAGATTAGAAGAGGTTCATTCAGATTTCCATATCATAAACATTTGGGTAAATTCCAACAGCCCAAATCAAATTTGTTTTTGGGCTAATTGAAGTGACCTCATTCAAATTTGCATAGACTNAGAAATATTTTGAAATTAGGAAATCAAATGTGGGCTAATTGAAAAAAACTCATTCAAATTTGGCTAAACTTAGAAATATTTTAAAATTAGGAACATGTGGTGGTAACCCATTCTAACTAACCTAATTTTTGTAAACATCAAATTGTTGATGCTGGCATGTGTTTTTCAGCTAGAATAACAAAAGTGGAGCTGTAAATGATATGGGTTGATACTGTGAAGTTTTCATGTTTCAAGTGTGTTTCATNCTGTGAAGTGTTCAAGACTCCATTTGTTGCTGTCACGCTTTTATAGACAGCATCAGACTTATGAATTCCTTTTTTTATAATAATGTAGGTCTAACTCAATACTGTGAAGTTATCATTGTTGGAAGTAGTATGTGCAGCTACAAATTTTTTGTAGTAATAATGTGGTGTAGCTGTGATTTGATACTGTAAAGTGTAAAGTTTTCGTGTTTCAAAATTGCTTGATGTTTGGAGATTTACAAGTGTGAAGCTGGTGCGGTAAAGTATTCATGAATACAAACCAAGTAATTGCAACTGCAATATATTGTGTGGTAGTAGTGTAGGCCTACCTGCAATTTCATGCTGTTTAGGTTTTCATATTTTCCATTTGTTTTATGCAATGAATTTCAGATGTTGCATCCTGCCAAATTTAAATATTTCAATTTGATGCTTGAAGTGAAGTTTACATGAATAGTGGCAACCATACTATCTATTGCACTGCATAATTTATTAATGCAGTCCAGTGAAACACTGCTATTTTTACAAAATATTCTTGCTGAGGTTTTAAGTCATTTGTTATTGGAAATTTACTTTTGCACACATACGTTGGTAGTTGATCATATAGGCTGCAGTATTAATGTCTGAATCAGTTCCATATTGCTATTTCGTCTTAAGCATGCTGTGTTCAGTGCACATTCAACTGTCTAAACTGGAGTGTATTTTGGTTCTCATAACTTAACTTNAGAAGTTGTAAAGTCANATTTAGACGCTGTAGGCCTAATGAAGCATACTGATCGCTAGTTGAGGGCATAAGGCTTTGATCCTCATAGTGACACACTCTTTTCAGGATTGTGTTTATTTGCCTCGTTATTTATATTATTTGATAATGATGAGGTGTGTAAACAATAGTAATTTCAAACTCAGGACTGAGAAATCTGTCAGTTTGCAGTTCATAAACGAGATGGAGATACCCATATCAACGAACTTGCATGGCAGTACGGTGCTGCTTTGAATTTAATTTGTAGGCTACATGAAGAATTGCAGGAGCGCGACTCAACGCATAAATTTATTTGTTACTGATATTTGACAATTGGTGATTAGACATGCAGACACCTTGATTTGCTTGCAATGGTACGTTTTAGTCCTAGCATTAAGAATTTCTGTTTATACGTTATTAGGGAAAAACAAGATCAAATTTGGGCAAAAATTTTTTGCATCCCCAAAAATATGGACTCCCGTACACTTATGACTCTGATAAAACCCAGTTGATGTTTTCCACTATATTGCGGTGCTTGTTTGTATCCAAATACGATATGTTACAGGCAAGTTTTGCCTGAAACAAGTAACTGCTGTACAGCAGGCTAAGCCTGGAACAGTCGTTATTATACAGCAGGCTAGACCTGAAACAAGCAATTGCTGTACAGAGGCTAAGACTAAAAATAAACATTTTTGGACAAAAGTCAGACATGGAAACGTGCAGTAATCTCGAATACAGTCGAACAAGATTCAAAGCAACTTCAACCAATGAGAACGTTCCACCTGATCACCCGATCCTAAAGTTAGTCACGAAAATCGTGACATAAGAAGTAATGAGCCATGATAAATATAGCTAATGAGGCAATTAGAGGCGGTTCAGTCTCAGCCAATGATAAAGCAATGACTCAATGAGATTAAATTAGTGACCAATCAAAATACTCAAACGAATGGGGAGTGTCTGAAAAATCGGGTATTAAAGGGCTCGTTTTCGCACCTAAAATTTGAGTTGAAACTAACTGCGGTTGCGACTTGTTTCACTCCTTCGGTCTCTCAAACTCTTAACGTTTGGATTCAGAAGTAAAACACTCTGCCTCCCGGCGAGATGCCACTGAGGTTAAGACGTTGATGTCTATATTGGGCGTGGATCTCACTTAGCTCAACGATCAGGAGTTTTGCAAACTGGTTAAGTCCTAGCAGGGCCCCGCCAGGCTATGAAATGGCTTGTCCGGGGAAAACTCTGCCAAAATGGACGGCAAGAATTGGCTTGTCCGGGTTGATCCCTGCCAGTTTATTGGGCGATTTACATTACGTGCTGATTACTTTTAACAAGTAATGTAATGTTGTAAGTCCTAAACATTGTAAAATACTAAAGCAAAACAGCTGAAACTAGACAGCTGTAAGTGAAAATGCTATCCGCTTTGACTAATGATAAACTTCGTTTAGAAGATTCTAGCAACACTCTGAATGATCAGAGCTTAGTGCTGAGAGTCGAAGCGTGATCGTTGACAGAATAGTTGGTAAAATAGTGAGTGTTATCACACAAGCAAGGATTGAATTAGACTTAATTTATTTTATTATAAGGAAGTTGCATGAGAGTTCTTGTTCGAGAAGAAGTACAATATTGAAACACTATAATTGGTGAGTGTTATTGTCTGTTTAATATCGTATTATCTTTCTTTAAGAAACAATAAAAGTCATGAAGTGAAGTGAATTCCTATGAGTGATGTTATTAGAATGAGTAGAAAAGTATCTGAGACAAATCGGTCTTTCAAGAAGACTAGTTTCTGTGACAAAGGGCCGTGATACAGTAAAGAAGCGAACCCACCTTAAGATAATCTACTGTATCTAAAGAAGTTCTTATCCTCCCACTATAGAGCAAAGAATCTTCACAGATATTAATGGAAGCAGGCTGAACTATAGTTCCGTCTCCAGCAACAAATTTAAGTATATTAACATGCAAATCATCTGCAAGGACAAAGCAAATCATTCTTAGTGTTGCTCTCAAAACACCTTTAGAAATAAGCTTGAGAATCTGTATATACAAAACGTCACTTCTGCATCGACCCGATGACTATATTGGCTTCACACCAAGCTGTCCCCCCACATTTTACAACAAAGCTGCACCCATGGGTGTAGTGTAGATAGGGGTCGTTGAGGGCTTATAAAACATTGCATAAAATTCCTTAAAGATACTGACAAAAGTTAATGATGCCATATTTCAATGCTTATGACGCCACAGCTGCCAGTTCAATCACAACAATTGTCTGTAGATTTTTGACGATCACTTGTGTCCCCTACTTTGAAAAAGGTTCTGCCACCGGTGGTATAAAGATATAGGTGAGTTTGGGGAATGAAACGGGACTGAGCATGAGCCACCAAAAATTGTGACTCGAGTCACTCCATCACTGCTTGGTGTAGTTCTAGACTCGTACTGCGTGTTACATTGTTTCAAGTCAGGGTCGTGGGGCTTGGTGCAATGTTTGAAATTGATGTCTTCTTCTCAATCGGATTTAGTGAACACTTTTTTCGTCATTCGTTAAGAATTGGACAAAAGGTTGTTTCGTCAAAACAAAAAACACAGGAACGGTCATGTTTTCCTGCTTTCTCACTTCAACGGTGACTGTTGCAATTAGGTTGTTTTCTACCTTCAGTTTTTATAATTGTTCTCCACCTTCACTCTTGTTATGCAGCGTTTATTTTTTCGCCACGCTGCTTATGCGCGTGATTCCTTGGTGTCGTGCCGTATTTCCATGACTGTATTTGCAAGCAAGGCGCTTCGTGCCGTATTTCCATGTCGTGCCGTATTTCCATGACTGTATTTGCAAGCAAGGCGGGGGAAAAATGGTTAAATTTGTTTTTTTTCCACTCAAAACTAAGGAAACAACCTTTTTTACGAAAGATTTCAAGATCAAGAGCGGGGCCAAGGCCCCCCCTTCCCCCCTTCCGACACCCATGGAAGTATACGTATAAGTATGTCTTTGCCAGTTCGTAGAAAGCTGCTGAATTAGAAATCTTGGAATTTTTCCGCAGTTCTTCAAAATTTTTATTTTATTTCGCAGATTATGGTCACCAGCATCTGCCTGAGCCTAAGTGCGATCACTGTAATTTCATGCCTATACGTTCCGCGTTGTTACGTCATACTTTTCCAACCCGAGCTCAACACTTCGAAAGCCGTCATGGACACCTCCATTACAGCTTCACGGTGAGTATGATGGTAGTCACTTCCTACTTTTTGGTAATATCCGGTTGTGTTTGAATAAATTGCGTTGAATATTTGGAGCTGGTGTAAATATACTGTGTCTTTCGCCGGCGTTTCTTCTACAACGTCTTCTTTTGCAGTTTTATTTCCTGATCTGCTAACACGGCGTAATCACTAGATATTTAATTTTAAATTGTTTGCTATTTATATGTTGTGACAAATGCTGGCAACTTGCGAAGTAACGATATAATTAATAACTAAAGATGTAGAAAAGTTTATTCATTGAAGCTGTCGCGTGGCAGTCGAATAAAATATCCGGACTGTAACTTGCATGAGCGAAACAGCCTCAAGTTTTGGCAATCTGCAAGCGTTGGCTTGGTGAGTGCCACACCCAAAATGCATGTTAAAAGAACATTGAGGTTGCCACAAACTTTCATTTATCGCATGATTTTTCTTAAACTCAAATCTCACTACTGACTAGAGTTTTTCTTTATCTTAGCTTATATTCAAATGTTGCACCCTATAAGCTGAAAATCAAAAAACATATTTTACTTCAGAGAAAGATCAAGGTCGGAGGAAACCACTACCAGGACCTTGGGCAAATCCCAAGTAAGCTGGAAATAAAAGTTGTGGCAGGTAATAGAAATCCCCACTGCACATTTTGGTTTTAATTGAAACACGGTTTTACATCAACAGAAACCCTAGTAATGCGGTTCATGGGATATGTTGTGCTTTACCGCTAGTCATGTCATCGTTGATGTGTAGCAACTTGCCCATGTCGGCGTTTCAATACATTTGCTTTTTTTTCCAGCGCAACCACCTTTCGTCTGCTCGTTTCTTGTTCAGCGTTATGGCAACAACTGACAAAGCTTGACTGAAAAGTGTAAAGTTAGACTGCTGCCAAACTGGAAAATCGTGACTACGTTGATATAATTTTAACAACTCTTTCGCGTCTCACGCTGCTTCCATGCAAAAATATGCAGTATATTGTTGCCTGAATGATTTTTTTTGTTTTGGATAACTTCTAGAACTTACATAACCTATGACCTTGATTTAAAAGAATTGGGCCTTCTATTTTTATCAGCTGGATATTCGTTTTTCAGCTGGATATTCGTTTTCAGAAAATGCATTTCAAAATCTTCCAAACTAACAAAAATTTTGTGGTCTTCTTCAACGATTACGTTTATAACAGCTTTGCAACAACTTAAAGATACGCCTTTTAATTGTCACAGTTTTAGTTTACGAAGTGGCGTCGTTCGCACATAACGACGCTATTTGCGGCTGTGGGATCGAGCTACCAATAATCATAAAGCCCATTCCTCAACTATTTTTATTTAGATCTGCTTCAAATAGCGCGACGTCTGGCCTGAACAAACCCGCTGTACATTCGAGTAGTACCAATTGGTCAACAGTTTTATGCAGTCGGTATAGTAGTAAAGGGAGGGGGTAAGGGTAGGTATTATACAGAGTTTGGAGTCGGATCAGGGATCGGGTAGACAGGGGTTTTCCCAACCTCCCTTCCCCCGACCTATATTTTCAATATTTTTTGTGTTTTTGATATTTTTCATATGTATGTGTTATGGCAATATTTTTTCATTTTGACGTTAATTCTTTCAATTTTTAATTTCATATTTCAAGTTAACATGTTACTTTGATGTTATGTCTAAGGCGGCCACTTCATGCTCTAACCTATTACTGATTTATCGAAGGCTGAGGCGGCCAGGGCATGCCACGTTTTAATCCTTTGAGTCCAGCACCCACCAAAATTTTGGCGCCAGTTTGCAATGCTGTAACTCGCCACACGATTAAGCTAGAGGGCTATCCAAACCATCCTCGGATTCAGCAAGTCTTCTTCTTGAAATCGAAAAAAAAAACGGTTTTGGTTTTCGGTTTATGGTTCGCTGTGGGGACCGCTGCAAGTGGAGGTATTTTTGTTTTTTTGGCCATCTTTACCTGGCCCTGGACCCCAATCCATTGGGCCATTATTTTGGCTCAATATTTTTTTGGAAACTAGGCCAATATCCGCGTCTTTAGAGCCCTTGAATGACTTTCTAGCATATCGGGAGCGAAAAATATGGCTCATAAACCAAAAATTGACCAAAATTTTGCTCCCTCAAAAGCCACTCTGGGGGGCATTTCACTCCATGCAATAACTCGCCGTCAGATTGAGCTAGAGAGCTGTTCAAACCCTCTAAAGACTCGTGAAGGTATGTAGTTTGCAATAAATAACGTTTCAGTTTAGTATGTCTGTTTTTTTACGGCTTGTATAATGATAGGATGTTTATGTTATTTTTTGCTGAAGTCAACATTTTCGCCAGACCTCCCTTTGAGACTCGCAAGAGTCATTTGAATGACCTACATTTTGTTTAGTTTAGCTGTTTTTTGGTTACATTTCGGAACTTTGAAAGGTCCAAATGGGTTTTTAGCGTTCCTGGTTCCAACATTAGGGCCAAAAAACATTAAAATTAATTTTGTAAATCCCCCAAAAGTATTGAGAAAAGCCCCTTAACAATTACCAATTTTTTGGCCTAACTTTTGAACCAGAATTGCTAGAAACTCCATCAAGACCTCTAAAAACGCGTATTCTGGCCTCGAATCCAAACATACTGCGAGCCAAAATATTGGCGCATGGAATCAGATGATGGCGTCATATAATTAACCAAAAACCATGTCCCTGTGATTATCCCATTGACCCAAAAACCCCCAACCAAATTTCAAAGCAAATTTTTTTATTCTAAACTACATGACGCCACTAGTCACGACAGGGAACAGCTCTCTAGCTCAATCTGCTGCCGAGTTATGGCTGCCCAAAGTTTGCCCTGAACGGGCAAATTATGCTTTTTCTGAAAAGTTTTCAATTAGGCCAAAAACTGGGATTTTGACCCATAATTTTGGCTACAAATATGTTAGCAAGTCAATCAAAGGTTCCACAGTCGCGGATTTCAATCTAGTTTTCAAAAAAACTTTGAGCCAAAAGAATGGATCAATGGATTGGGGACCAGGGCCCGCCAAATGTGGCCAAAGCTTTCAAAACATGCCTTCTTTGTGACGCCACCTTCAGAAATCCCCCCACCGAAAACGAAAAAGATTTCTTTTCGATTTGGCTACAAGACTTGCTGAATCCGTCGATGGTTTGGATAGCTCTCTAGCTCACTCGCCTGGTGAGTTATAGGATTGCAAAATTATGCAAAAAAGGGGGTAAACCCGGGACTCAAAGGGTTAAGGTATAGCGCGAACCACCTTACAGTTAGTCAGTTTCACCCTGCTCTGTAACAAAATTAATATAACCACATCAATTTTGCAGAGCAGCATTTTACCTTAATTTGTCTGCTTTTTACGTCATCATTAACATTTCATATTTTACGACTTCTTTGCGTAGCATTCCTCTTTGAACGTGTATCGTGTTTTAACAAAAGCAAACAAGAAATTACTCATTACGGCTGCTTTAACGTTAAGCACAAAACACTTTACAGGTAGTCGTGAAACAGGTTTACCCTGTTCTGCAACAGAATTAATATAACCGTATCATTTTTGCAGAACAACATTTAAAATAAATTGTCTGTTTTTTTCAATACCATCGTTATCA
>JGI24158J21664_10003353_pt1 | contig 20029 bp, 18 predicted proteins | sample Ectturendosymbi3_FD_21664 | JGI IMG/M metagenome (IMG submission 21664) | reverse complement strand
TAATTTCATAATATTGCATGTTGTTCGATTATCCGAACAATTCACTTATCCGAACCACCCCTGGTTTTAATTAGTTCGGATAATCGGAGTTCTACTGTACTAACAACTGCAGAAGTAACACAATTTCTCTCCTATTCAGATTTAGTAAATCAGTCGAACACTCCATGGGCAGATATAGCTGCTTTGACCCTGTGGTAAATTGTCACTGTAATGTGGATAAGTGCAATCAGAATCACCGCAGAGTTACGAAAGCACAGTATGGCAGGCAGATTCCTCAAAAGCTCCATTTCACTATTCAGATCTGCGTAGCTCTTTGTGCACTGAGTAGGAAAGTGTACCATACTGTGAAAAAATACTGTGAGTAGACAGCAGATATGGTGTGAAGATTGATGGCTCATCAGGGTTAGTGGTGTTACAAGTTGTTGAATCGGATTGTTATGATATTGAACTTTCTGACAATGAGCACTCTTTGGGAAACGATGCATCTTCATCTGCAGTGGAGAGTAACATTAGAGTGATGAAATCACTGATCATGATACAGGTACTGGTTCAGACGTAAAGGATGAAGGAGTGCAGGAAATCATTGGAAGATATGGCTCAGAAGTTCGGTCGAAGAGTCGTGTCTTGCTCTAGTCTTTGGAATACGTCTTAAGGGTTCCCAATGTGCAGGAAGGCCCTTTTGCAGGAACAGGTTCATGAAAATAATGAAATTTTTATGATTTGACATACAGCAAGGAGTTGACTGGTTGAAGACAAATTTTGCTTTGCCTGATGTTTATATTACAGTAGGTGAACATTTGCTTCCATGAAAGCAGGGGTGGCCAACGTTTTGCATGCCATATGCCAAATTTTTCAAACACGAGTACCAATGCCTCAAACCATTGGCTATTTCTTGTAATGATGTTATTTCTCATCATTAATGATTTGCCAGGTAATATTGTCAAATGTAAATGGCATATCTGGTAAAGCAAACAAGTAAGTTTCACATTTTCTTTGTAACAGAACTTGTCCATATTTTCATTTCACCAGTTTGCAATGTTTGGAGTTAAATGTTTTACTTAGAACAGTGCAGAATTCTTCAAATTTGAAGCAGTCACATCCGACCTAGTTTTGCTTTAATCAGTTTAATAGACAAAAATGCTATTTGAATGTATATGTTGTTCCAAACCACACATAACCTCTGAGCGAATTATCTTAGTTCTGTTGAATTTTCACAGGGTAAGGATCCCAGAAACAGAAATTCACAAGCACAAGGACTGAGGAAAGCTCATCAAATTTTGTTTTCACAATTGAATTTGTTTTCAAGTCATTGAGTTCCATTTGTATGTTACTTGGCATTTTCATTATCTTTTGTTCACTAAGTGAGAATGGGTTTCTAAAGCTAAAATGCAGAACTGTTTCTTCGTTACCAAAATCACAAACGCGAGTTTCAAATTAGTCTTGCAATAACTTGACCTTTTCAGTGCATTTTCTCAAATTGTCATTATTAGCAGCACATTCAATCTGCTCCTTTAAATACGGCGATGAGCTCATATCCACCTTTTCTAACCGGAAGATGAACAGTTTTAATTTCATCTTGAATGCAATGATATCATTTACTAATTTTTAAAACAGTTGTTCTTGCCCTGCAGTTTCATATTGAGATGGTTGGTAATGCCAACTAAAAGTGCCAGATCAAGTAGCCAGTTGTTATCACATAAAGAGCTCTTCCTTCAGGTAGCTCGTTTTTTCTTTTCCAGAAAATCCCAAACAGCATATTTCAAGATGGTCACTGGAAACTCATAAGGGGAAGGTATAGGTACAAAACAAACTCGATGAAAATATTGGAGAGATCTACGATCACAGGGATGCACATGTGCCACTTCAAATCATTCATTTCGACAAATTTGGTGCATGTGCCATAGGTTGGCCACCCCTAATGTAAAGCAAGACGCAAGTTTATTCAGTATATGGCTGATAGGACAGACAAATTTAGACTAAAATGTTGGATGGTGGTTTATGCAGGCCAGTTCCCAGGTTTTTGGTGTGGTGGGGCAAAATTTAGTTTTTGGGGGACAAGATTTTTGATTTTAATATATGTTTAAAACAATTTTTTCTGGGCACAACAAAATTTTTGGGGCATTGCCCCCAAACTCCCCCCATGGTTACAGGCCCTGGGTTGATGCTGATAGCAAGCATTTGTATAATGGCTTTCAATATTTGGGCTAAGACAGGGGTCGGGAAGCTTTTTGGCTAAGGGAGCCATGAAACCCACATATTTTTAATTGTATTTCCATAAGAGCCATATAATATTTTTCAACACTTAATGCAATAACTTACTACAGTAACTCACATGTGCATTTTTAAGCAAAACCAACAATTTTAAACAATGATAAATAACATGCTTCTTATTATTAGTGCGACGTCTGGTGCTGCATGGTGTTGCTGATGGATTTGTTGTCTAATAGATGGAAAATTATAGAAAAAGTTTCATTCGTAGCAATCATGTTAATAAATTGTCAAGCGAGCCAAATGCCGTCATCAAAAGAGCCACATCTGGCTCTCGAGCCGTAGGTTCCCAACCCCTGGGCTAAGATGAGACAAGAGAAACTTCTACGAGCACGTCCTCTACTGTTGTAATGACACTGATTCAACCCCTCTTCATGCATGGCTGCTACAATGTTATCTTGAGATAACTTGTTCTCATTTGTGGATTTTGCTGTATGCTTAGCAAAGGAAAAATACAGCCTAGTCGGCACTATTTGCCATAATCGTAGAGTACAGCTTCAGGCTGCCAACGAAAAGCAACAGCTGCATGAAACTACACTTTTCTAAGCCACCACCTTTGTTGACATGTGTAACTTTGACTTGTTACCAGTGCAAAAAGCAAAGTCTGTGATTATACTGACCACACTTCACCTAAACTTCAGGTTTCTTCAGAAAATAACACTATAAAGAAACAAGTGTCGATTTCGTTTTGTAACAAAACCAAAACCAGGAGTGGATGTTGTTGATCAGATGGCAAGGAAATATTCTATAAAGGCAGCAAGTCGAAGGTGGCCTGTACATGCATTTTGAAACGTGATTGATCTTACAGTTATCAATATCTGGTTACTAAATAAAAATCTAGATCGAGGATTAATTGTCGTGAGTACGTGCAACGCGAAGCTGAAGAGCTCTGTTAACATCACCAAACAGCCAAACATAATTATTAACTAGCTGAAAGCAGGGCTGTGGATTGTGGAGCCGGAGCCCAAGCGATTTTGCATGGTTGGAGTCGGAGCCTGAAATTTAGGTTTCGGTTTTACAGACATAGTTTGTGGGGCAAGCGAGTTGTACAAATAATACAATGGCGTTTAGTTTTCAACGGACCAAATCGTTCTGGAGCCAGAGCCAAAAACTTTGGGATGTTGGAGCCAGAGCCAAAAAATTTAGATGTCGGAGACGGAGCCTGAAATTTGAATTCCGGCTTAACTGGAACCTCCCACGAATAAGCGAAGGACTTGCTCAACTTCCAAATGTTGTAACAGAACAACACTGACATGTTGCACGTGTAAAGAAGTAGTCGGTGGAAAATGTTCCACAAAAGTGTGTCAAGTAGATGTGACAGAAACAAAAAATGATTTCTGACATCATTTACAGATTTTGGTGTTGGTTTTCAGATTTATTTAATGCAGTACAACAGAATTGTACTACGCATCAAAACGCCACCTGGACGCTTTAGGTAGTTTGAAATTCCATCCATTCTAGCTTTGCTTTGCAGCATTATTGTTAATGACGCGTGTTTTTCAGGAAAGAAACAGTTCAACTTTTGTTGAAACACATGTTTGACAACGGAATCTGCGAATCGGTCATCGTCAACGGCATCAGTGTGCTGCTTGCCTTGTTAGAAATACGCAGACCGGCTCCTTTCGGGTACGATTGTTTTAGATTTTCCTGTGCTCACTACCCAACATAAGTTTCTAATTCAGTATCTGTTTTATGGCTTTAAAAAGCGGATTGTTGCATGTTTTGGATGTACGAAGGACTTCATGAATATGTTCTTTTCTTTGCTTAGAGAATTTACCACTTGCAGAATATTTACGTGGCGGTTGTTTATCATGAGGACATGGCCGATTTGATATGCGAAGTTGTCAAACACTTTGATGGAAAACCTTATGGGATGATTCTTTGTTTTTTTTAGTTTTCCTGAGATGGCGCCTGAGCTTACTCAGCTGGACGTTGAAAGACTAGCTTGTGGCGTGTCCAAGACTTTGCACGGGTTAAGTGACAGGTTACCTGATTTTCACAGGCTTTTGGAAAACCCACCGAAGGTAAGCGTCGATTGAATATTTATTTATGAAATAAAAACGTTATACAATACATCACAACAAAGTTTTTTGTTTGTGTGATTTGGTAGCTTCGGGTGTGCTGCCATGTGGTATGTAAGTGCTTGTTAACAACGAGGGTTTGCTGTTCGTACAAATCATGGATTATTAAGAGTAGAAACTGGAAACTGTGTTTACTTGATTGCGGTCGTACCAAGGGTCGATTGGTGGTGAGCGCGAACAGTGTGCTGTGAAGTGTTAGATGCAAGAAACCACTGATCAGTTTTGTTCTGAATTAATACAAACGTTAGTGTGAAACTGTGTTAGCAGTGCACGTCCAAAGAGACCTGTCGAATTTGGAGCAGCGGTGCAGGTTGCAATTGTTCTAGCAAACGTTTTATTTTCACAGTCCAGACAAGTACAGCAGTTCCCACTTTTTCCTGCTTGCCGAATCAGCAAGGCTGAAATCAGCCTAGTTGTGCAGTTGTTACTTTACCCGAGACCAAAATGTTGTTGAGCATTCACGCAAACGGAGATTGTAACTCGAAAACTCCCTGCATTCGGAAAAAAAATTCCGTAGTTTTTGGGTGCTGTTCCCCCTTTCTGGACTCGTGTGGGAACCACTGCACGAGCTGATTAACCATATCCTGAACCGATGTGTCCGTTCTTGCAGGTAGTTCAGGTTCAGTCAGTAGACTGGATGAAACAAAGATGTTTAGGCAAGACGAAGCAGCGGTGCAGCACCTTTTTAATTAATTAATTAATTATTATTAATTTGCGGCTTCCGTACCAATTACCATTAATCTTCTGAATGTGCGTTCTAAATCATTGTGTCGACGAGAAGCATTTGATTTCGCGCCCCGTTGCCCGCGTAGGAATGGTTTTGTCTGAGGTGGAAGCCAACCATTCGATTCTTCTATTCACGATAAGTAGTGAATGCCGTAGATCGTTTGTGCATGTACTGACAGAACTGCTTCCACTAGAGCTTATCTGTCAGTGTTCGCTGCCGCGCTGCAAATAGCCATGTGTAGATTGGTCGGCTTGTCTGCAATCAGTCCTCGCAATGTAAGTGCACCTTACGTGCAGTGGGCCGGTTGCAGCGACGACAGCGATTTTCGGTTAGCCTAACCTAAGATCTGTTTGTTAGATCGACAGTTGTTACATAATCGAGCACTCTTGTGATAAACCAACCGATATTTACAAGATTTGGGTACCGGTAGTTTTGGCCTAGTATGGCGAAAAGTGCCCATTGATGTTGATTGTGCACCAATGTTTTTGTTACAGTGTTTTCAGAGACCGAAACGGCTTCTCAAATTTTGCACGAAGGTCTCTCAAAATGCAGTAGAAACTCGCTTTATAACCACCACCAAAATACACTAAAACCTCGTTTTATGACTATCTCAGTATTTAGATGAAATAATTGCGGTATCTTAAAATGTCTTAGCGGCCACCAAGGTCAAATCGTGGCTGTACAAAAACCCTGTTTGGAGATACTGAAGTGTGGCGATTAAAACGCCGTTTTTTTACATGCTTGGCGTGCAAATGTTATCTCCGGACAGCAGCACTGCTTAATGTGTCAAATCCGAACAGCAACGCGCAGTTTGATGCAAATATTATAAGTTGCGCTGAAAAAGTGATGTTTTTCCGCAAGGATGAAAAATTTGGCGCAACGTATTGAAATCGATATTACACGCAGCGAGAACCGATGCAGTGCAGCTTTGGAGAATTGAACCCACCTCTCGGAAACACAAGGCTGCATGTCGGAAAGCTTCTATCTGCCATTTTAATTACCAACACGCACAACATCAACGTACAACTTTCTGAGCTGCAGATGTTCAACGCGTTGTTGGTGAGTTGAGTTGTCTTCTTGTTCCAAGTTGCTGCATTCAAGTAAACGATTTATTGCATTGAATTCGTGAATTTCATGTGCGTGTGAACACTGCGTTCGGCCACCGATGCAAGTTATGTGATCGTAAGCGTTGTATTCAATATATTTTTCGAGCTCATCGACATATGTTGAGCACTTGAAGAATCGTGACTACTGTCTTATATTTTTTCAGGACTTATTTTTCCGTTACGAATACAACAATTTTTTACACACGCAAACTGTCCAGTGCGTGCAAACTGTACTTAGCAACGCTGTAACCGTAACAACCACGACCAACCCGTCGCCGATGTATTCGAGCGAAAGTGCCGGCGATAACCACGACGGCCAAAACGACGGTCTGCAAAAAGACGACGACGATCTGGAAAATCCCAGAAAAGTCGCACCTCTTCTAACACATGTAAGTGAAGTGCTGTACGAAGCTGTTTTGTTTTATGGTTGGTTTGTGGGTATTATCACTTATTGTTTGTGTTCTTTGTGTCTTGCTTGTTAACAACAGTAGCCGAAAACGTTTTTGCAGCTTTTCGAAGACTGTCGACTCATCCAGCGAATATTGGACGCCTGGGAGGACAATCGCATCCACGAATCGACGCCTGGTGGGCACAGGAAGGGAAACATGGGTCATTTGACTTTGATAACAAACCACATTCTGGAAAACATAGAGAAGGGCCCCAATGCCGAAAGAATACGTCACTTCATTGAAGGTGCTGCTTTGGCTGGTTGAAATCAGTGCTCTTGTGTGTTGACAGGCTTTTGTCATTTGCTGTGGCCTGCACTGCTTGTCTGCATACTGGGTTTTCATGTGCGCTAGGTCTGTTTCTTCGCATGCGAAATTACACTTGCTGTACGTTTTCCCTTGTGGACCAATTCGTGCCGAAGGTTTTGTGCATTGGCCGATTGTACCCCCCGTCTGGCAGGCATGCCCGAGGAAGACCAGGGCCGTTGGCAAAAATTTGTCGCCGAACCCCTAGCAGAAATGAACGACAAGAACTCTCGGGAGCTCGGTGGCCACAACCCTATGCATTTCTCGTCAGACGACGATGGAGACTCGGACTACAGGGACATTCCCTTCAGTACAGGCTCGGCTCAGCAGGTAGGTGTGCAGTCGGCACTCGTAATCTTTCTCTGCCTTGTTGAGTTTTATCTGCGTAATAGGCCAGTAGTATGTTATGTTCTAGTCAAGATTATATTGCGTAAGATATGACGAGATGCGTTTCCTTGAATAAGGTTGATTGCTCTCAGTTATAGTCGTGGCCGAATATCTTTTCCTTATTTCGTGAAAATGCCAGCGTGTGTCAATCAATGAACGTTTGAGATTATAATTTCAGCCATTGTTTGCTTCGCGTCCTGTTTCCAGTATTTTGTCTAACGGCGGTAGCCTGCGTATGCGTTCGTACCTGCATGCGTTTATTTATGCCAACTGCGCACTACGTGCGTAGGAAACTGGCGTTCGGCGACCGTGTGATTATTTTTGACTTGATGTGGTTGAGCGATACTTTGAATGCTTTGGCTCGCGCACAACAGTGCAAAGTTTCTCTGCTGCAACCACTTGTGATATGGGGAACAGCTGATTCACTGTTCGCTGAGCTGGCGGTTCGCGTGCTGAGGATTGTTACGGCAGCACAAGAACCCTGCTTTTTGTGTGTGATTTGCATGGCGGAGGTTTTTCCAGCAGCTTGGTTTAACGATGCGTGCTGTGGCAATAACGTTGATTGCATTGAAATAGAACTTCATTTGGGTACTGAAATGCAATAAATTAAGCTTGCCGGCCATAGTTCTCTGGACGTTTTTTTTTGCTTTTCGTTGCGAAAACTCGCCTAGTGCCGCCAATGCAAAAGCAATAAACACGTTTTCAATTGCGGCATCCCCAAAAGCTTTGAAACATTGACCCAAAGCATTAAAAGTATTGGTGCGATCCAAACAAAAAGTTAGTACTTTTCACTCCAAACTGCTAGTCGAGAGACTTTGCCCAATTGTTGTGCGTCTGCCAGGCGTTCACCGACTATCAGCTCCAACAAATGACGTCCAATTTTATTGACCAGTTTGGCTTCACGAACGAAGACTTTGCCGAGCAAGAGGATCCCGACAAGTACGGTGGAGTGTTTCGGTAGAGACAGTATGCTTTGTTCTCGTGCCGTGCGCGTATCTGTCACAACATCACCGGACGAACTGTGGCGAAAAGATCCGTTGCCGTTTTCACGCTGACACCGGCATTTGCATTCTGCACTGTGTCGGTTTTTAACCGGTCCCGATTTTTTAGACTTACAAACCGGCGCGTTTTGGTTGTTCTCAGTAGTGTGCGAACGCCGAATATAGTCGTGGTTTTCGAATCACCTCTTCCAGCTGAACCATACCTCGAACGATCTGCCCTTTGGTTAATGTACAATCTGACGTGTTTCACGAGCAAATAAACGCTCTTTATCTATGTCTTCGTTACGTTAATGTTCCGCGGTACCTGAAGCAAACTGTGTACGGTAAACACGCTTCGGGTCCGGAATGTCGCCTCATTAATAAACTGCGCAAGATGCGAGATCTTTGCTAAGCCGAGTTGATTTGCAACTGTGGAACTGACGCGGTCTTTCGCAGGTTCAACAAAATCAACGCAATCGATTTCGACATCAAGGCTGACACGAACACGGTGAGAAACACTGCATTGGTTGTTAGGTTTCGCTGCAATCGCTATATTTTTCTGTCCTACTCTGCTTCATCAAGTTTGTCGGCGAAGAGGATTTTTTTTGGTTGTTTGACGGCTTTCCCAGGCCGTGTAACAGTTCGGCGTCTCAAAAGAATGCCATGATCGAGACTCAACGTTTTTTTGTTTTTGTCGATCAGTAACTGGTCGACACGTCCATTCCAGCGCGATCCGTTAAGAGGCAGTTTTCTCACTCTTCGAAGTTCTCTTTTATCATTATGTTTCTTTCTTGTGTAGCTGCAATGACAACATTAACAAGTGAGGTTAGCATTTTAACTGTGCTGCACTTTCCAGCCAAATCAAGACCTCTTCGAAGANGTCTGCAAAGCGCGTCTACCCAACTTCGGCGGNAACAGCGATGATGATGAAGAGAACAAAGAAACGTTCGAATTGAACGAAGCCGGTAGATTTTTTTAACTTATTTCGATGAGTGTTATTGCTACGACAAAAAACTTTATTTTTTGTTTTATATTGTCGATGATCTTGTCCAGCCATTCATATTAACTGTGTACTAAAGCTGTTGTTGTAATTTGGGCAGTTTTAAACGGCAAAGTTTTTGTGTTGTTTGATGGATGTTAGCTCAGTGTTTTAAGCTTGCGCTTAAGCCCACAGTAGCTTTACTTCTGGTCGGTTTGCTTCCACCTAAACCTGCTTGACATTTACACGAAGCTTATGTTCCCGTGTCAGAGAGGTCGACTGGCATCCTGTGCGGGGCCTCAACGGAAAAAACTCGTTTGGGTATTTTTCGGAGATTAGGTTCTTAACTCGTAGCAGCGGCATCGAAAATGTAGTGGATCATTTTCCTGTGAAAAGCCATTAAAAATTCTGAATAGTGATCGATGAGCGTCACCTACCATCCGTATTGCAGCACCCACTACATGATGATTTCGGTGCTGTAACAATCGAGTGATAGTGAATGGCGTCAGATCACGATAGTAACACCCGTGTACCGCTGGAGTAGTTCGTTGAGACAGTGAACGCAACACACGAGCGTGCATGAAAACACTGGCACCTTTCTGCTCGGCGATTTGGTTACGTCGAAATTCGTGCAATGCGTAGAGTCTATCTAGATGGCATTGGACTTGAGGAAAGGGTTGACGCACAACGTGTGCTGTGTCGTGCCTGGTTCCTCACGGTATCTAGCGTGATTTTCACCACATTGCGAAAGAACAAGACAAAAGTAAAAAAATGCCGATTGTGCTTTATTTACTTCAACGCTAAAGGGGGCGATGCGTCCCTATCCGTTCCGGCTGAATAGACAAAGAATTCTACGCTTCACGCAGTAAAGGATTGCAGTTGACCATGCGGTGAGTTTCACTGCCTGCCTTTGTTTCAGACGACGACGAGTGGGATGAAAAACACGCTGATTCACCTTTTAAATATGGAAGCGCCCCGCCTACAATCCAAGTCAGGTAAGTTCCCACTTGTTCCGCTTAGCGTTCCCAAACCTCGCAAAGGCAGACGGCATGCACGAGAAAGGTAGGCTCAGGCATGCGCTCAATGTTTGAGCGAAGAGGATTTTTTCGCTTTGTGATGTGATGTTCAGTCGAGTTCTTACTGCTTCCAGTGCATACAACTCACTTCGTGCTGATGTAGTTCATGCAGTTGGGTCTTGCCCTTGTGTTTAAGACCACTTGCGTACGCATAAGTTGCTGTGGCACGCGCGAGTTCATGGCGTGCGTGCCAACTCAGTGTACGACCGTGTCGAAGCGTATGTTGTTGTTTTGCTTTTAGACCTCGCAATGGTTCCGGCGATAGCACGGGCAGCAGCAGCGAAGAGGAGGAACCCTCTAGTCCGAACACAACCATCACTCCCATCAAAATACCCGATGCTTCAGAAGACATGGACACCTCAAATCAAGGTGCGCTTTGTGGCGCAGAGTTGCTGTTGCTTTACTGCTGTGGACTAAGCAGCGATGTTGTCTGTTCCGACGCGCTGACTGAAAGTGAACTGACGCACTGACATGCACTGCGGTGTAATTCCAAACGCATTGTGTAGCTCGGCGGCAGCTCTCGCACTGGCTGTTAGCGAAACGCTTCCGCCCATATTGGGAATCGCTGTCTGTGTCGGAACCCACGCGCAAACGCGGTCATTCCAACCATCAACGTTAGAATTGTGCTGCAGTTGTTTTTGAACGGATTCTCTGTCTGTTTGGACGCGAGTAAAGTGAGTAGAACGAGCTACAAGGAACTTGGTGGAGCGCGTTGATGCAAAGTCAAGTGGGTGACGCCTTGCCGAGTAGAAAGCTCAATGTTGTTCGTGCGACGCCGCTATTTGATGATTTAAGCGATTGTTGCGGGTTGCATTAGTTTTTCTTTATGTTTTCCTTAAAGGATGGGCGTCGTTCGACAAGACTGGCAGCGGCGAGAGCTCGAGCAGCGGCAGCAACGGAAGCTCCCCGAGCACATCGCCGCGAACCGACGCGCTTTCCGGGATCGACACTTCGACTCACCGCGTGGCGAGATGCTTCAACGTAAGCGTTTTCAGGCCTGGGCAGGCGCAAGGCGCTGATGAGAGCCGGCGACTTGGGTTTTTTAAGGTTTTCGTGAAAGTGCCGCGTGTCGTCGCGAGTTTTGTGATCAGCGGCGGAGTGAATGGACGATTGACTAAACTGATCGCATTAGAAAAACGTTTGAAAACAGCGCGATTTTCAACCGCCAACAACTTCGCTTGGTCTTTGGACAGATACCACAACGGCGAGGTTTTGACAAAGCACAGATAGCAACAAAACACTGATACCCAGGTGACGCTGCTTACAGCAGCGACCGATCTGGCGTCATTGACCCAAACGCGGCTCTGTGATTTGGTTGGCTCTGGTGATAGCAGCTTCATGGGCTAGCCTGTGCTCGTTACTGTAGTCTGCGCATTTTCTCTTATTCTTACTTTTGGCCTTTTTCATAATTTCACTTGTAAGCTTTTGCTTGCAATATGTTGGACTGAAGATGCGTCACTGACGCGCAATCGCGATTTCCTGGCAAAACAGTTTGCGATCAGATTCGGCGTGTCACCCTTGTGCAGGCCCGTCGCCAGGATATAGCAGCAGGGGGGAAACATTTTAAAAATTCTGTATTGGATGTATGTAGCAAGCAGGGGGCCAAACGTGAAATGGGGGGAGGGAGCGGGCACCACTGGCCCCCCTGCTGGCGACGGCCCTGCCCTTGTGGCGTCTTGTTGCTGAAAACAAAGCCTGACACGATCAAACGCATCACGAGACGACAACTAAACTCTGCAAATTGCATTCGCAGAGCGACCGTGTGTTGCTGTATTTGGAGGCCGATGAAGGCGCGCCTCCCGGCACCGAGGACAATAACTGGGCCAACTTCGATCAGTTCGACAAACTGAACAGGTACTCCCCGATTCGTTCTCCGCTGCCGAAGCTGGTTGTGCCTGCGATATCGCCGATCGCTGCGCGGCGAAGAATGACCACGGGTTCATGTCTTGGTTTTCGCGTTCGCTCTTCGGAAGCGTTCCGAACGACGGAAAAGTCACTTCTTGTTTTGTCCAGGTTTTCTTAATCTTACCCAACCTCCCAAATAAAGACATCTGGCTTTTTTAAAGTGAAGAAAAACGCTTAACAACCCACCATGTATTTGCATAATAAAAATACGTGTAAAGCATGCATTTGCCAACTGTATAGGTCAAGATCCATAGATTCATAGTTACAAATCATTGTAGACAGTTTTAGCAGCTTTGAAAATATTGGTAATTTCCAGAAGTAAGACGATTTTTTGTGCTCAGTTATAAAAATCATGTAGTCTTGACATTTAATTAGATTGTTAGCTGTTTAGGTCTTCGCCAAAATAAATACTAAGTAAAGAAAACTGTAGAACAGGGGTTCCCAACCTTTCTTTGGCCATGTACCCTTAGCATTTCGACAGATGAGCGTGTACCCCTAAAATTTCAAATGATAAAAAGACTTGGCAAAAAACAAAAATCCACTGAATTTTCAATACACCCTATGCCTAGAACTTCAGATTCTTAGAACTACAAGAAAGTGATTTTTTAAAATAATATTCACTGGTATGTGTATAAATACCTGGAGTTTGGAAATATATTTATTTAGAAATAAATAATATGTAAATGTATTTTTCCCGCGCATTGCTAACCTTCAATGTACTCTTTCAGATAGATAGGCGAATGTACCCGGATTGGGAACCCCTGCTGTAGAAAGTCAAAGCCTTCGGTGAAAACTACTTCTTTGGATGGTAAACAAACCTCCTGCATTAAAAGCCCTCGAAATACGTTAGATGTCAAAATTTTAAATATGCCTAGTCTTAGCATGCTGTCAGAAATTCACACACACCTCTTTTTGAAGGATAAACATATGTTGAGATATCCTGGTATCATACAGGACAGGGTTTCTTGACCTGGGGCGCTAGCACCCCCAGGGGGTGCTGAAATCAATTACAGGGGGTGCTGGGAAAGATCACACATGTGGCGGTAAAAGGAATACGTTTGTCTTTACTTTGCCCTTATAGTAACGAGGTGTTAGCCAATGGTAGGAGGTACTGGACTGCGTAGGAGGGACCAAAAGGGGTGCTGAGGTAGGAAAAGGTTAAGAAACGCTGGTATATAACATTATCCCAACATTTCGATTTGTGCATTATCAAGAAAATCTTTTTTTTCCAATGGGATATTCTTTACAGCAAACTGTTGAGAACCCTATAATCAGCGAATGCAAATATTATGTGAAAATTCATCCATTCAACCTCAGTTCCTACAAAGGAGTTACAGAATAAACTACTCGCAAAGTGTTTAAGGCTCCATCTTTGATTTATTATTTGCATTAATGAGAATCCTTTATGTGGTCACGTTGACACAAATATTCAACCTCCCCAAGAAAATCGTTATTTACAAACGTAGTTTTATCGCTCTTCGATTTGACTGCTCATTCGCCCCAGTGTTATTTTCACTTTTCAATTGATGACGACCGCTTGCACTCTGCTGTTGCAATCGTTCGCGTCGAGGTCATGACCCCGTCACGCTTTGTTTTCTCCAGCTTGCAAGCCGAAGCGACTTCGTCATCGAGCGAGAGAGCAGATTCGCGCATGCCCAGGCGATCTGAAGTGTACGGTATGTCTGCTTGCGGCCAGTAAACAATGACCGACGCTGCTTTCATCGCGAACTTGCGCAACGAGTTTTATTAGAACTGGAACGTTTTGCGCGAGCGACTACTTTGATAAATGAAAACTGTTTGCCAGTCATCGTTTCTTTTCCTCGTTTTAAGATCTTCCCTGTACATCGCTTGACCAATGATTCCAAACTAATAATGAAAAGATATATGGAAGTTTGATTTCAAGACGCACCGAAAAGTTTTGTGATAACGCTCGAACACAAGTTACAAACTGAGCGCTGCGTTCTTTCGCAGCGTTGACGTTAGAATCCACAGGCTTTTGCCGAAAAGAGCGCAGCAATTGTCAGCAATTAGCGCTTCCTGTCATTGTTTGCCCGCGCGATGCGCCTGTCGCAAACTGACGCATAAGTCTGCTCGGCTGCAGCCGTCCACCGGGCATGCTGGGTCTGTGCCACTGCTCGAAGTGGTTCATCCACCGACTTCACTGACTTGCGGTGCAAAGGTCCTCCCAGGTGTTTACGCATGCTATTGTGAACGTACTCGCGTTCTCTGACGCGTTGCGCTCTTCATATCCGGAATCTTGAAGCAAAATACCTTCGACTGGCTTATGAGCCCCGATGGTGATTCGTTCTGACAATACCGACATGGTTTCTTATGACAGGACTTATATTTTACAGTTACGCAGCGCGTGATGTGGTAAATTTGCTTTCTACTTAAAACTGGTGGGCACTGACTGTCATTTTGCTGACGTAGCGACAGAATGAGTGACGCCATGCTCGACGTCAAAGCGTTTTTTTCTTGTCGTTGGCCAAGATTTCCCCGGGGGCAAAATACCACTGGCGTTGCGCCTGCGTTGAAACGAGACGGCTCGGTTTTGACTGAATTTTATTTGTCTTGTTAAATGAAGCTGTTCCCGACTCGACGAGCGACGACCCTGCGGAAAAGTGCGAAGCCGGTCCGGACGTGAGGTCAGTGACAACGTTTCCCTGTTTGCTCGCAGCAAGGCGAGAGTTTTCAGAAAATTTTAGCCAGGCGCAGTGTTTTTAAGGTGTTATGAAAATTTTACCAACGATCTCTCAAAATACAGCAGAAACTCGCTTTGCGACCATCCCGGTATTTAGATAGAGTTGTTGTGCTCTTTTACATCTTAGCGGTCAGCAACGTCAAGCCTTTAAAAGAAACTTGGCCTGGCGCGAGTTTTTTGAAATTTTAGCCAGGCGTGTAAAAAAATAGCGCTCGCGCATTGCGTGGTTGTCACCGCGAAGTGTTCGCGCAGCTCGACCTCTGCCCCCTGCGTCGCGACGTGAGCCTCGCGATTATAATTTATTCATCAGCCAATGCGCGTTACTTCGTCGCAGGCCTGAAACAATGGAGGTCGCAGCCGATAACTCACCCCCCGGTTACTCGGGATCCGACCACCTCGCCGTGCGCGGAGCTGCGGCTTCGAGCTCGGACGACGTACAGATGGAGGTGCAGGAACATGAGGTCAAACCGTCGGACAGTCCCAGCGAGGGAGGCGCGTCTGTTGCGCAAGGCAGCGACGACGGCGAAACGGTATCGACCAGTGAAACCGCCATGGAGACCGAGGAGTCCTCCGCTCCTGTCGGGAATAACCCGGGCGCCGCAGACGACAATTCAGGCCCGGAAACTGAGTCAGTCGAGAACACAGAGTAAGTTGCAATCATCAAGTCGCATGGCGAGCCGCACCTGCTGTTGCAACTTCATGCTGAGCCGGGTTTATTGTTGCATGCGTCTCTTGCTTCGATCAGAGCGAAACGCTCGGATTAAAAGAAAGGCGACAACTTGCAGTTTGTGTGCATGCAAAACGACATTGCGTGAGCTTAGGCAATTTTTTCTTAGTCGTCGACGCGACGGACGCCATTTGCTTCGCTGAACAGAGGCGATGTCGCCAAATCACCACTGAACTAAAGAACTTTTGACGAAATTCATTCTGGGAAATGTTTTTACAGCTCATCACCTGACGTTGTTGCGAGCGAACCGTCAACCGTTGGCAACGCGAAACCATCTCCTGAAGAAACAGGCTCCGAAGTCACTTCCACCACCACAACCACCATCACAAGTAGCGCACCCCCGAAAAACGGCACCGAAGAGGGAAGCCAGCAAAGCGACGTCGGACATCACCCCCCATCGCAGCAAGTGGAGAGCGCCGTTGACGCCGGCGACAACGTCGTTGTTCGCGTGTCCCGCGACCAAAGTCTTCTCTGTGACAGCGCCGCATCCGGCCCTGTCCAAGGGGAGCCTGATCGCGGGTCCCCGGAACCATCAAACGTTCCAGCCGACGGACCGTCGCCCGCCAAAGGCGGCCTGGCGAGCGCCGACGTGCAGCGCAACGAAGTGACGTCGTCAACCGAAGACGCGGACGTCAAAATGAATGGCCCGGTATGAGGGGTGACCGACGAAATGGCCGTTCTTTGTCCGCACAACCCCCCGACGGGGGTCTGCTGGCCGTCCCGGCACGGGGCAGGCAGAGGTTGATATAGTGACGTGGAGTCGGTAAACATGTGGTCCACAAGAGGTGTGCGCGTAAGCACGTCTCTTACCGGCCTTTGGGGACTTCACGTGTCCTTTTGCGAGCTTGCTACCACCCTTTATTTTCTCCGTTTCTCGTCTTTTTACGGCAGCGGCCAGGTTTTGCTTGGTTAAAGTATAAGTACTGTTATGTCCCAAGCGATGCTTGCGACTGTGATGAAACTATACCGCTCTTCATTGTGGCTTGCGCAGATAAGCTCAAGTCTGTACGTCATACTTTCTTGCTGGAGGCGGCGACTTCAAAGGGTGTTGCGGAAGTTTTGAAACGATTCGTTCCTAGACGCATATGACGTAGTTTTGCGGGACCGTTTGTGGCAACGAACGTCCCCCCCGCCTTTCGTGAAGAAATTGATCCCCCCCCCTTAGAGCCTCTCTTAGAGATATCTCAAGCGTTCGATCCTTTTGTCGTGTGTTAATTACTTCTTGTCAAGGAACAAAAAGCACAGTTGCTACTGGCCAACTGTAACCCTCCACATTTACTGCATGAGGTTCGACAATAAGGCCCAAGACTGACCGAGGCACGTTTCCATTGTCAACCGCACGAGTCGATGTGAAAATGCACCGCAATCCAACGTCGCACTTCAAATAGAGAAGGTTGTTTTCTTCGTCACGTTCGCTGCCAGCATGGAGACGGACTTGAGCGCAGTTTCGTCGTCAGAGAGCATTCCGCGCGCGTTCGATCTCGTTTCCTCAACGCTGCTGTGCTGTTTTGTCGGATTTCGTCCCAGTGCGTTCAAAGTATCTTTTAAAACAATAAAAAAAGATCCAATCAAACACTGCGGGTCGTTGTCAGCAGAATGCCGAAGGTTCGCCGACAAGACGAGGTTTGACTCTGCTTGCCAGCAGACCCACCTATATACCCCGGCTGTACGTTGGTCCTGGAACGATCGAACCCTTCGCCGGTGCTTTCGCGTGCGACGGCGCCGCCGATTATTCGCTACGGTGATCTTATAGATCCAATCTATGTGCACTGATTCTTCTTCACTTACTGTGACGGCGCCTGATCGGTCGAAGGCCAAGAGATATAATGCGCCTTCGCTACAAGACGCGCGCGCGCACTTCGAGTCGCCGAAGCCCTGACTTGCGTATGTCTTTTGCGAACGCTTTGCTCTTCGCGGCGTCGGGCGATTGCCGTCGGAACCGTCATCGTCGTTAAGCTCATCTTTTGTGTTCTTCTTTTGTTTTAGCGCCGTTGTCGTGCGACGGCTGCATGTAAAGTGTGCGCCGATTGCATATAATAAAACGACTCGAGCCATTGCCTCGTGTTAGGTATGCGCGACTGCACAGTAAAGCTTGTGTTGTGTGTTGCGCGTGGTTGAAGGTGCTGCGTTGGACGGTTCTTTGTGGCTAGTAACGATTTTCCACTTCAACTGTGGTCGTTTTGAAAAAGTCAAGTATTGTTAAATGAACTTTTATTTTGTGTTGTTACGTTTTGAAGTTCACTGATTGGGCTTAAAGCAGTGGTCCTTACGCCTCAATACTCCTTGGTCAAATTTTTGTCAACCTGGTTTTCGACAAAGCTTGCAAACAAAGTCAACTGGCATCAAAGCCAAGTCAATCTAGATGGAAGCAAGTCCAAGATCCTAGAGAATGTGTACTTCAGTCCGGATTCGGACTTAACTTCCCGTTGGGGTTATTGAGGCACCACTTAATAATCCCTGGCTTGAAGGCTTGTGCAGAAAGTAGGGTGAAGGTTTCTCTGTAAGGTTTTGTGTTGACCACCAATGCATTAAAATTATCGCCGAAAGCTGTCGGCACTTTCTGCAAATCAACTTGGACGGACTCAACTGTCCTTACTTACTACTGAACACTTCAGCTCAAATTAGCAAGTTGTTTTCGCCAGGGCTGCGGAGTCAGGTAAAATGTCCGACTCCAAGCTTACCAAAATTTCCGACTCTAACATAACGTGTGTGAAGTTTGGCTGTCAACAATTCCGCAGCAACTAGCAATCAATGGAAATCGTGGGACAGAGCAAGAAGTGTGTTTCAAAAGAAATTTTACCGAATTCCTAACTTAGGAATTCTACCTCGCACCTGTTCAGTTCGAGTCGGATAAGAAAAATCCGACTGCGTGTCCGTAGAATGCGACTCCGCAACCTTGGTTTTAGCTTATGAAGGAAGTCATTCGTTGAGGTACAGCGAAGTTAATTGAAGTTAGCGCTTGTAGCACGAGCTGAGAACCAATAAACTAATGCAAAACAGTCAAGTGTCTGGGTCATGTTGCTTTCGAAATAGCGAGTTGCGTAACAAGCTTTTCATTTGATATTGCTTACCATGCTCGGTCGCAGTATAACGAATCTTACCTCTTTAAATTCTGTTCAACAGCGTCCGAAATCCAGATCAATGATTGGTTTAATCGATTCTCCGCTTAACATGAGTTTTGGATATTGAAAATTGCGAACCTCCGTTTTTTTATCCTCACAAAATTATGGAGTCGATTTTAAAGAACAGAAATAGGGTTCACCTTTGCAAGCAAAACTTACGGCCAAAAGCACGTTAGCATTGCGTGTTGGTCAATTTAACAGTGTTGCCTGATAAAGTCCACTTGAGGAAAATACCGGATATAGTCACTGCAACCAAGTACCATCACCACGACTGAAGTCTTCCTAACTGTCAAATCACTAGGTTGTGATGAAATCGGAACAAATGCTCAGTCTCATTGGCTGACTCGTATATGCGAAGTGCCCAGGTGTCCTGAAATGGTAACGGCTTATTGTTTCATATGACTCAGCCAACAAGCAGAAGCACCATAAAAGTCATCGCATGCAGTGAACCAACCATTTGCGAACATTAGAGCAAATGAAAACAATGGCACAATAGCTGATCAATGTGAACAAAGAGGGGCGCAGTGTCATATAGGATTGGCGAAAGACCGTGGCGGTCATCTGGTCAACCAACCTCGTTTATCACTTTTTGACAAGTGTTGAGAAACAACAGTTGGACATCAAATAAGCATAATGAAAAGAAAAACGAATAAACGCAGAACGTGGTGAAGAAAATGTACAGGTGAAAGCGCATGCCTATGTGCACAGATGAGTGGATCGAATTTAACTGAAGGAATTTGGTGTGGTTAGAATATTTTTAGCAATACAAAAAAATAAAAAAATAGTACTAAAAAAAGTAAAAAAGTTACAAAAACTAATTATTGAGGTACCAAAGAAAAACAAAGTAAAACAGAAAAAAACAAAAGGTGTACTTTCATGTCGAAAACCAAAGAATGTGCACAGAGAAAATACGAAAAAGTAAATATACACAAAAAATAAGCAGAGTTACAGAATACTAGAATACACAGTATTTTGTTCTGGACAAGTGAAATGTTGCTGAAGTTCATAATTGGGAATTGTTTTCATGTAGGAGGTGTTTCTTAAGTTTCCATTTGAAGTTAAGGTGGTTGAAAATTTGATATCGTCTCGTATTGAAGACGATACTTTGGGCCAATATATTTAAGAGAACATTTTCCTGAGGAAGAGTTAACTCTAGGTAAAAACAGGTTTTTAGAGGTTGCTAGTCTTGTGGAGTGATAATGAATTGAGCTGAGTGGA
>JGI24158J21664_10003352_pt1 | contig 20030 bp, 9 predicted proteins | sample Ectturendosymbi3_FD_21664 | JGI IMG/M metagenome (IMG submission 21664) | reverse complement strand
TTATACATCTGCCACACTAAAGCCATGGCTGCACTAGTTAAGTACGGAACCGGGTAGTGTTCCAATTCGGGACAAAATTTCAGGACCCGGGTTTCGGTTAGCTGAGAAAAAGCTTTTTCGGGTTTTAAAATGAATGCGATTTTGAGCGATAAAAGCTCAACATCATTTAGATAAGGGGTCTCAAACTCAAATTGCTCCGTGGGAAAAATTAGGACCTACAAAGTAACCCGAGGGCCGAATTATGATGCTGACGCAACGATGGCGGTACCTCAACCTTACAAGAAACAGCTTTTACATCTTATTTCCTGCCAAGGGTATCGTGAATTATAGGCAAATAATTTCTAGCCGTCTTTATGTTCGTTTAAAAGTCTCAACGTCCGTTTAAAAGGAACTTGTTCACTCGCTGGCCAAGAATTTTTAAATACCGTTGAATAAACTAAATAACTTAGGTGTTGTTTGCATGAAATTTCCCAAACGCGTCACAGACCGCACAGAAATGTCCTCGCGGGCCGCGTGTTTGAGACCCCTGATTTTGATGGTACTACTGTTGTCACTGCGCAGTTTATTAGCGAATTATTAATTAAGTTAAGCACAGTGTTTTGAAGATGTTTGTAAAATTGATGCATGACAATCAAAGCATACTTTCATCATTCAGTGAGTTTCTGAGTTTTGTGACAAATAGTCCTGTGGCTGAAGAAGCCCTCTCTGGTTCCACTGATGTGTTTTTTTGTATGTGAGGCATAGTACAGTTTTTCAAGGTTATTTGACTTCTTCTTTGTAGCCTCAAAAAGACTCATTTCCTTTATCACAATTTGTGATCGGATCTCTTCTTGTGCTGGGATAGTGCTGTGTGGTCTTCACTCTCAAGGATTACCGGTAGTTGAATTCTGTGCTTTGATTTCAAATGGTTGATTAAACTTTTAGTGCTTGAAGCAACTCCTTTTATATAACAGAGCACAAAATGTACGTTGGTGTTTGTTGAGCCTTATTGTATGAGAAGTGGCTATAAGTTCCTGGATTTCTTTGATTACTAACTTCCTTACACTGAATGCGTATGATTTAAGGATCTAGTAGTTAAACGTCCGGTACACACCTATTACGGGCAAAATGATGTCACGATCTGTCTGAATAGGTCAATTGAACAAAGTTGTAAACGGACCAACAACGAATGTATGGAAGTTAGTGTGCAAAACCAGCACACTCGCGCTTCCAGGTAACAGTTAAAAGTGCAAACCTGCTAATTTGGCGGTTGCACGCGCCACTCCTCAGCTTATGTTATCAGAATTACTAATATTTGAATGCAAGTGCAATTCTAGGTTTTTTGAAATATCCGGATTTGCTGGTTGAAAATAACCGGGTTTGGGGTAGTAGCAAATAACCAAAAAACGGGTTTCGGGTTCGGATAAACCCGGTTTGGAAACATTAGAACCAGGTGTTTATATTAGGCTACTATTTTTACTCTGTCCTGATGGTTCGGTCTGCATCTTGATTAAAACTGAAAAGTCTCATTTTTGGAAATGTTGCGAAAAGAACTAATCTGTGACCGTTTGCGAAAAAGTTGTACCGCAGTTGAAGCATGATGACGTCATCGAATGAAATTTCATGAAAATTGCCCCCCCACCAAATGAAGAGCTGGTTGCATTATTTTGATAAAAACACTTTCACTGTATGATGATACTTACCAAAAGAAGGCCAAACAGACGTGTAGAAACAGGCTAGGCTCAGTGTGTGGAAGCAGAACACAAGCAATGCAAAAAATAACTTGAACCCACTGGCGCCCGTACTTCATAAAAATAAACGTAATGCGGCCGGCAGTAGCGAAAAGGTTGTGCACCCCTGAACTAGATGTTTGTTTCCAATGAAGTGCGAAATGGTTATCCCTCTCAGTCGGTATTGCATAGCCTAACGATGTCAAGTGTGGGATAAAGGTCAAACAGTGGTGATTTGATGTTTCATTTAAAGTTGCAAAATGCGGCAAGTCCAAGCGATTGATTGTATACAACTGGTGAGACAAATTTCATTGAAATTAGGCCTGTTTCGTGAAGCTGTTGTGATGCCTCAAGTCATCTTTTCGAAATGACGCGATTTGGGGATCTATTTTCTGACTTGTGACTCAGATTGTGTTTAATTGTCGGAGTTAGAAACTCAGCATTTATTCAAAAAGTAATAAGCGGTTCCATGACATTCATTTCAGACCATTCATTTGAGACCACGTTCATTTGAGACTACGTTCATTTGAGACAACGTTTTTTTGAGACTACATTCATTCGAGACCACTTAACTTGAGACCTCGTTCTTTCAAAACCTGTTCATTTGAGACCACATTCAAATGAGATTTTTTCATTTGAGACCACATTCATTTGAGACCATATTAATTTGAGACCATATTCATTTGAGAACACATTCATTTGAGACCACAGTCATTTGAGACCACTTTCATTTGAGACCACATTCATTTGAGACCATATTCATTTGAGACCATATTCATTCGAGAACACATTCATTTGAGACCACATTCATTTGAGACCACATTCATTTGAGACGTGGTCTCAAATGAATAAGCGTGGTCTCAAATGAATGCGGTCTCAAATGAATAGGTCTCAAATGAATGTGGTCTCAAATGAAAAAGTCTCATGTGAATGTAGTCTCAAATTAACAGGTCGCAAATGTCGTGGTCTCGTATGAACGTGGTCTCAAATGAAGTGGTCTCAAATTAATGGTCTCAAATGAACTGGTCTCAATTGTTTGCACACCGTGATAAGCACATATGATTTATGACTCTAAACCAGGGATCTCCAGAATACGTCCCGCGGGCCAAATCCGGCCCGCGAAGCTATTTCATTCAGCCGGCGAAGACATTTTGTAAGTAAAGAAAAAGCAATATATTTATGAAAAATTTGTTGATTTGGTAGAATGTAACATATCTCGAAACAATGACATTACGTAAGATGTGTGGCCCTCGGACTATTGTGTAATAGCGTATGTGGCCCTCCGACAAAAAAATTGGAAACCCCTGCTCTGGACTACTCGAGTCGGCAATCCATTGACTCAAAGAATTTGTGACTTGTCTCGGGATCGACTGGACCAATGTCTCGGGATCTACTGGCCAAACTGACTCAAGAAAACATTAAATGACTCGAAATAAGGAGGCTATCAACTAGACTCGTGCTTCAAGTATTGTGATTCAAACATGTGAATGCCTTGAATTGGAAAATGCATGTGTACTTTGGAACACAAGTTGTCATTTTTTATTTTGTTGTGTTCAAACATATAAAAGTTGGATGAAAGCTGTAAATAGCGCTGAACAACTCCGCAGGCTTTTAAGAAGTTTTATTCAAAAGATTTGGTACTAAAAACTATATTTTATAGGACAACTGCAAAAGTCTTCATTTGAAAACGTAATTTACAAAACCCAAAATGTTTCGAAACAATCTAAATTGTACTTTAACTTGTACAATCGCACAAGCCTTGACTTTACAGCAAAATGCTTGCTGTAAATAATGCGTTTGACATGTACAGACATTTTGAAAATGTTCGTTAAATTTAAGAAGCTTGTTTTGTAACGTTTTGGTTTTGTACTGTAAACCTACTGCACCACCTGCTACGGGAAGATCCTGCTTTGAATATTAATGCATTTTTCCGGCGTTTCGTTTGAAATGACTTCCATATCATTCAAAGCATGATCCTCCCTCGTGTTAAATATTTCTTGAACCCCTTTGCGATGTTCATTGATTTGTTTCCGTTCAGCTTAGCCCATTTGTTCGACCTCCTTGTTTACCACACATGTAGTTTCTCGTTTACCGATTCTTGTTCCTCCCCAACGTTCAGCATTTAAAGTCTCTTCCTGTAGAGTACGTCAATGTCTGGCTACATTATGACCTCATTTCTGCGTACGCATTCCACCAACTCTTTGTGTTGAGATATTGCGGCGCAACTGCGTAGTCGTGGTTATGTGCTCCGTATTGGCGTCAGATAGTTTTATAATTTTTCATTTTTAGTAAAAATATTTTCCAGCTTTTACTTGCCGCGACTTGTGTTTTGTGAAATTCAATTTAGTCGTCGTGGATTTGCTAGCTTTCTCTTCCCTTGCGTTAACCCTTCACAGTTTCACCAGTAAGCATTACTTGCAGATTCAGGACCGAGGATGCATAGAGTTGCGTGAAATCGATTCCTTTCTAAAAACCTTTGCTGATTGACTCAACTTTGTCGGCTTTGTGGAGACTAGTTCCTAATAGGATACATGGTAATTTTAACAATCATGTTTCAGACATTCAAGATTGATCATAAGTTTTTACCCAAAAAAAACTAGAAGTATGTTCCATTTTTGTGACTCGTAACCTTTCTCAGCAATTCAGATGTCAAAACCTTCAATTAAATGTGTTTGATCTACGCAACTCTGATCTCTGATATCTCTCATTATTGATAGCAGTGGCGGCTCGTGATGGAAATGACCATAGGGCTGCAAATTTCCATCTCTGAGTGAACATCAGGTATGTTTGCGCTAGCTATCACTAATCATTATTGGTGTTTCCAGTTATTGGCGTTTCTAGCGACTACGTTTTTTAGTTAGCTCAAATGAAATCGCAATAAAAACATTTTAATTTGAAAAAGTTAGATATTAGAAATGAGTTTAAGAAACTCACAGGAAGCAGTAAAAAAGTCGGTGAGTTAATGCAAAATCAGGCGAAAGTGGCGGGATCATATGCCTTGCACTTTTCAGGGAAGGTCACAGAACAGAAGCTCATCTATAGACGAGCCGCCCCTCATTGTTCGAGCAATAAAAAAAGCGAAGCCAAAACTTCGCCTGTTTTTATGAAGTTCACTATTTTACTTTCAATGACATACTTCTGCAATAAATGAAATACCCAACTGCTTTTCCTGATTTTCTATTTTATTGATTCTTAACCATTCTAATATTAAATCCTCTTGAGTGCATTGCTTAGCCTGTGCTTCTTGGGCATTGTTTAAAATATAAGTTTGACTTTAAGATTATTTCTTAGCGAATAGCAAAGCAGATTTTTCTAAACTACTTNGGGATGACCAGAGAANCNAAGCTTCCTGACCGCAATTCAAGTATTATTCAGTTANTTCTGAAAACACAAATTATTTGGGGTTACTGCNTTTTACTATACAGACGAAAAGTAATGTTTTCTTTAAACAAAAGTATTNATTTTCACTTTAATGTGTTCGAACGTTTGTAACACTTGAAAATCTTTCAAGACCAAGAACTTCTCAAATTGCACCCTGGCTGAAGCGATTAAAAACATGCTTTTGTTTTTGTGCCAAAAATCCCTAGTGCGGAATTTTCATTTTCAAACATTGCAGCGGAAGTTCCTGATTTTGCGAGAGATAAAACACAAAGTTGAACTAATATTTCTTGAGATTTCGAAAAGTTTACCAACTAGTTTAACCAAAAAAAAAACTTCGTATATTTTTTAAACACAAACACATGCTATTTATATCTCAAAAACGATTTAAAAAGTTGTTGCACCGTGATGGTAATGTCTTTGATTTTCAAAGCAAAAGCTTCTAAGTTCACGATTGTTCGAAGCTACTGGTGAAAAATGGAGAGAAGTGTGAAAAACGTTCTCCTAGTTTGGATGTAAATTTACTCAAATAGGGCATGGTCAAGTTGGCCTTCCCTCGAACGTAACGTCGCCCTCAATCTCCACAACAAAAACGCATCCAACTGTGTGAACTAATCAACCCCAAAACTGTTTCGCTGTATTGTTGCAGAGGCAAAATCTCATCAAGAACAGCAGTAATTGAAAATAACACTGTCTGCGTCACGTTGGAGCTGCACCTGCCACATTTGTGGTTCGAGATTTATTGCGATGAGCCAGCTTGGAAAAAGTTTTGCAATTGCTCATTTCTAGACACGTAGTTTTCGTAAGTGAAATTTATAGGACAAGAGAATCCGATTTTCTACAAAGAAAAGATCGCATAGTTTACCAAACTATTTGAAAAAATGTTCCTGGGTTTAACATGGTTGCTTTTGTGTTTCAAAAGCTAAACGCGTATCCTATTTACTCGCGAAGTGATTTTTCTAAATTTGCTGAAGTGTACCAATAAGAAAATTCTAGTTTTAACTGGTTTGCATAGAAGTATCTGCTATCTTCCAAGTAATGTCGACTTGACTTGAGCGCATGTCGGCTTGTGAACTACTGTTGCAAAAGAAAGTGTGTTTTTTGCTTTTTTTGCTGCTAAAATAAATACCCCATCGATAATTATTAATTAAAAATACAGTTACTGTCTGGCAGTAGATACGAGTTTGGTATAAATATGGCGGTTTGATTGCATTGTGGCAGCTTGCGTAATAACCTTAATTCAAGCGTCAGTGGATCGTGATCCAGATGGCAGTAGCTGCAATAAAGACTGACTCGTTACCGTAACTATTTGCCGAAGTCAAAGGAAACCTTTCGGTAAGTTTGCCCGTTCATTCTTAACTTTCTCCGGAGAAATGTACTCTGCCTCAGTAAGCAGTGTTGGTCTTAGGTCTGTATTGACCTAGCTACGTAGGCATTGACTTGCGTCCGATCTTGTATGAGAGGTTGAGCGTAAAACAGTCCTTAGTCTTGGGCGGGATAATAGACGGGCGTCAACGCTATAGCGCACAGTTCGAAGTGTGCAAACATTGCGAGAACTCTCCTGAATTTAGCAAAAGGAATTATTGAAAATCGCTCGTCCGTCATTGAAAGTCGGCCTGTTTTAAAAGTAGGCCGTCCTGCTGCTTTACGTTATTCCGTGAATCGGATTTTGGGGACGAGTTGGGTTTTCTAACTTCAAGCAAAACTTGGAAAGCAGCAAGTACGGAAAATATTTAAAAACTCGGAAACGTAAGGAGATAGTTGATTGATTTTGGAATGAGTATGCTGTAGTGTTTAAAAACATTTACCTTGAAGTTTTTAGATATAAACTGAGTTAAAAAAATGATTTCACGTTTTCGAAAGCTTTCAAGAAATTAAGCAAGAGGTACTTTTGAAATATGTTCTGCAGTTTTCTGAATTAGGCGTTTTATGCTACAAATTTTTAGCGTGAGAAAAATCACGGACTTGAACAGTCGTTCGGCTTGATAACAAATATATTTATTTTAGCTGAAGAACGTCTCACAATTTTGTTTTTATTCAATGACGCTCTAAATCTAAATACTAGCTCGAGTACTAAGAATGCTATAGAAGAAAGCAACACCAGTTCAAAAGATCGCAGCATCCGCCTACAACTGTTAGCAAAATATTTACTACGTATGTTTTCAATTGTTCTAAATATCGGAAAAATACAAAGTAAACAACTATAAATTAATTTTTTAGCAGAATTTACTGAAAAAAGGTTGCATTGTGTAGCAGTCACTCTGCGATGGTGGTTATTGTGGTTCTTTTCTCTCTTGTTTTGTTGGTGCTGGCTACGTTTGTTGTTTCGTTGCTTTATGTTACTCACTGCAGTATAATATTGCTTCTTAGTGTTAAACTTGCGTATGCGCGATGGGTGAAAAGCAATCCAGCTGGATCACTGAATATATATTGCTTGTTTGTAGCTTCTTCGAACATAGCGGAACGCTATGGAGATCCGGTTCAGCATTTTAGCTGCATTGGTGGCATTTGCAGTGTATGCCGAAGGTATGTGTGTGCTGTGATTTAATTGTTTCGCCCGACATGTGTTCGAACCCATCCGTACACTTTTGCCTTTATCGCACTCAGGTGGCAAATGTGACAATTGCTAGAGACTGGTCTCTAATTTTTTTGTCAACCTGTAAAACTTAACATCAGACTAGGAATGTTTTCTTAGCTCGTAAACCGCATGAACTCAACCTATGGCTCAAGCGACTCGTTTGCTGTCCATCTGCCATGGTGTTTTTCTTTGCTCAGAACGTCTTGCTTTACAAGCACTTCCTTTTGGCATCGCAATTTAAAAAGTAAAACAACGCTACCCAAAATAAGGAACTTGAAAGCTTTATATCGTACGTGAGAATTTTTTTCAGGCGCTGGTTTCATCAAGTGTTGTTAAAGGCCTCGTTTATACCTGTGTCGCAGTAGTTGAATTGAAATCAACTTTGCGACATTCGACTGTGGAAATAGGTTGCATCTAGTTTACGGGAGAAAGAATTCATAATTTTGTCAAAATTACAGCAAGTGTTTATACTAATATTCTCACCCAAGGGTTCCTTAAGATCTTAATCAAATAGGCTTGTCCATGGGACACTTTTTTCTGCCACATCTCATTACATGGCAACTAGGATTCTCACGAATCTAGTGATACGAAGTACGTTATAGCATGTGTATCTCTAATGTCTAGCCTCTACAGAGCCATGGCCAAAATACCCCAAAACTCCCAATTAGGGGTCAGTAAAAATCGTGTGACCTTTGTTAGAAACAAGCCTGTAATCAAGTCGGCCAAGCCATATACAACTTATTTTATAAACCTTGAAATGGAAGATAGCTCATAAAAGATTGATTTCGCCTATTCTCAGAAAATACAGTGACTCGATCAACAATCATAGCAACACTTGCTCCTTATCCAAAAGAGCCACGAGCTTGTCTGCGAGTAACCAAGGAGTTGTGCAATTTGCCTCAAGTCTTTGAAGGCGATCTTTACTATTGTTCGTCTCCGATTCTAGGGAACGAAACTCCAGGGCCACGTTACTGATATCTTGTGTTCATATATGTTGCTAACCTTTGCTCATGATGAGAAACACAACTTACTGTTAAAAACAAATGATTTTATTAGATGGCCAGGTGGGTTGCAAAGCAACAAAACTGAAAACTACCATCGAACTGCAGTTGGTCACATAGTGTGGAAGCAAAGCCTGCCTGAACAAGGACCCAATTTCAAAAGAACCATATGAAGTGTTAACTATAAAGAATAGCTTCTCTTTTCTGCGCCGCTCATTATTCAGTATTGCTATGAGCTTATGCAGTTTCCATCTTTCATGTTTATACTTGAATATGTCGCGGGATGTTTTTTTAATTTAAGAGAAATACAATGCGCAGGAATTATGTCCACAAGGAAGAAAAAGCAGTGAACGTTTTTTACTGAACAAGGACCCAATTTTAAAATGACTGCATGAAATGTTAACTATGAAGTAGCACTACTTTTTTGTCGTGTCCGTCGTTCATGTTACATCGAACCTATGGAGGGGCTTATTTTAGGTTCTTTGATTTGCAAAAACATGGATATCTCGTCGCGTATTTTTCTTATTTAGTAGAAATACAATGCGCATGAATTATGTTCATCGAGGAACAAAAAGCACTGAATGTTTGTTACATTTCATCGGTCCTTTGTGAAAATACGCACTGCGACGAAATCACAACAATCTAACATTCGCAATTGTTACTCGCTAAAGTTGTCCAGTGTAGCAGTCTACATTATATATAGTAGATGAACCTGTGCCTTTTCGGAAAGTTCGACTAACTATGCAGTTAATGCCTACTTTTGAAGTACATCTTTATTGAAATGCAGGAATCACAGACCAACAGAAGCAAATCAGAAAACGCCGAAACATCTGGTGAATATCACATTTTGGCAATCATAATCCATGACATTTAATTTGTTTTGTTGAATCTGAATTTGAATTAATGTATGAAACTGATCACCAAGTGAATAAAACGTTGATCTCTAACCATTGGCTTAATTTTAGGAGTTTCCCGCACATGCCATCGTCTTTTGAACAAATTCAGTCACAATCTCAGTCTCACTCTCAAGGTCAATTCCAATTTCAAAGTCAGTCTCAGTCACAATCTCAGTCTCAAGGTCAATTCCAATTTCAAAGTCAGTCCCAGTCGCAGGGCCAGAAAGTCCCAGCAACTTGTGACCCGGTTTGCCTTCACGGTACATGCGTTGGTTCCAACAAGTGCAGTTGCACCTCTGGCTGGAGCGGGCCAGCGTGTGATGAATGTAAGTATGTGTCGGTTGTTTCTGGACAAACTGTTATTGTGTTTCCTTGTTGTGAGAACTGGTCAACACAAGAATCACATAGAGTGAAAAAGGACCCTGAAAAATGTTGAGTGACTTCAGTATGTAAAACCCAAAAAACGTTTTGGCGGTAAGCTTTGAACGAAGTGAGCAGATGTTTAAGTAGTTCTTACTTAATTGATTTCATACCGATGTGCATTGAAGATAATCGACTTTTTCTCTCACAGTCGAATGTACTCAAGTGTGTGTGCACGGGCGCTGCGTGGGACCTGACAAATGCGAATGCAATACTGGTTGGTCTGGCGAGTCGTGTGAAGATGGTGAGTGATGCGTGGTGGTACTGTAGCAATTTCAGAAATATTCAACCCACCATGCGAACATTTCGACGTTTAAGCAAAAGGGCAGGTTTAAGTTGATAGTTTTTTCAAAAATTTATTTATTTTTTGCTTATTTTTTATGCCACATCATAGGCATAGCCAGGAAAAGGCCCACAGGGCGCAATTGACCCTTCTTATTTGGATTAAAAAAATTTATCAAATTACAAAAACAGCAGGCAACTTTGTTTGCAATTGATGACCATTTCGCTGCTCTTCACTTTCCATTTCAATAAAAACTAATTACAACGAACACTAGATTTGTGGACTGCTTGTTCATTACTGGACTCAGGTTTTCAACCTCATTTTCTTCTACCAGTCAATAGTTATTGCTACTACACTACCTCAGATTTAGGTCCATGCTAAATAGATTTATCATACAAGAGCTACGAAATGTAAGTACACATTAAACGACACAGGAGACCTGTGCATGATTAACCAGCATAAACAATACTATTCAAAAATAAACACTTAAAAATGCGCTCAGCTACCACAGAATTTTCTAATTGTCATGTACATAAATTCAACTTGCAACATCATGCAGAATATGTGCATTGTGGATAAAATGTAAGACTTGTTAAAAGCATCGTACATTTGAAATAAGTGAACAAAGATATCCACTGAAGATTCAAACCGCTGAAGAAATGCGTGTGCTCCTTCGAATCAAAATATCAAATGTTTTGACGAAATGCGCAATCTGATGTTGACGAACACTTACACTCTTGGGAATGTCGTAAGAATTATGACAAACTTTATCACGTTCAATATACACAGACGTGTACAGGAAAACTGTGTATTCTTGTTTCAAACATGATAGGCATACACGCACGGACGTGCAGCAGATAGGAAATAAGCGTTTTTTTCTGCGTATCAGTCCTGAGTGAAGGTTTCTTGCAGTCTGTTTGCCGCACAATACTGATCTAACTTGGTACTGGACGTCCTTGTCATTCATTAGCGAGTAATGGAGCACAACACTAAGATATTTAACGTGTTTAAATAATATCTGTTCACCTGTTTGATGGAGCTTGAGTGCAAAAATTTGTTTGTACTCTTCTGGGGGAAAACAATAATTGCATTTTTCAGTTTTTATTTTTCGTATTTTCTGTACACTTAGAACTCACGCTGTGCAGCTTCCGGCAGTGACCAACCACCTTCTTTTACATTTACTCTGTAAATTGTTCTCGACAGCAGCTAGCNACGTAAAACCTTTCCCAGCAACAGCACAAACGCAGATTTTGTAATTTGTTTTACAATTAGAAACGTCTGATCTCACAAATGTTTCAAAANTCAAAAACTATTTGAAACTCATCCGAGTTACTCTTAATTTGATATTCGTTATATTTTCTGTCCATCATAAATCTACGTCACGGAATTATACAAGGTCAATTGTCATAGTTTATGATGGATTGGTTTGCGTTTGTAACAATCCAGTTCGTAAAGCACGGCATATTTTTGCTTACAATTCGTTGGATTCAAAGGTTGCCATTTCGGAAGATTGTCGCATTGATCAATTTTCTGGTGACATGGCAAGTAAAACATTTGTTATTCGATACATGATGTTTTACTGAAATTGTAGCAACACCTCGAACTTTAAAATAGCTTCAAAACATGCATATAACTCTGTCGTCTAAAGCCAACCAAAGCTTGTTTGAGAAACTTGAGTTCGCCAGCATGTGTCAATAGATGAGTGCTGAGTACAAATGGCAATGTGCTTGTTAAGAGCTCTATTACTTCAATTCGAGTGTTGTCGACGTTACTAATTTCTTGCTGCGGAGCAAACTATGTACTTTTACTAAAATGTCGGCATTTTATCTAATGCAATTCCCTTATCCACACGAAAAGAACTACCCTCTCCACGTTGGTCGTTAGGTATACTTTGTCTGGAAAGAAGGTCGAAGAGATCTTGGAAGATAAAATACGTTGTTTTCAGCAGCAAGGTTAAAACTATCCAGGTACATGATCTGCACAATTTACTCTGTGGCGAGGTTGTAAAGACGTTTTATTACTTTCATGCTATGACCTTCGACCTAATGTTCTCTGTTATCAGTTAGGTTGGCTGAAAGCGTGACTAAACGAGGAAGCCGAGGCAAGTTATAAGCAAGTGCTACAATTAACAGACTTTGGCATGCGTTTCTGGATGTACGGTTCTACAACTTTCTACCTGCGATGGCTCGTTTGTTAGCGAGAATCAATGAAACCCACCCGGGTTATTCAGAGGCACTGTACAGAAAGTATTGGCTTATCGTTTCAAAAGTCGGTTTGTTGTTATGCAAGTAATACACACACATCTTGCCATGTATCTCCTGAATGTTGCAAACATGGGTGTCTGCCCGATAGGCACATCATTTCTGTCGAGAGAAAAACCATACTTTTGATTTCGAACGCACATACCGCTGTTCAACGCTTCAGGAATATTTCTGAAAACTTAGTTTTCAAACCCTTCTCACTGTAGTTTTCATTGTCGATCCCTCCGGAGCAAATCGTTGAAAGGTGCGATTTGAGAAAGTGTTTTGAATTACAGAGGAATACCTTGCTCCTTAGTATAGCAGTGAGACAAGTCCGTGCAATTCGTTCACATTGTTGAATTTGCAGTACTCTTTCTTCTTCATGCAACGAGAGAAAACAAAAAACAACTCGTCGATTTTTTTGTTTTAATTCCTTTGCAGCAATGTGCACCACTGAGTGCTTGAATGGTGGAGAGTGTACTGCTCCAAATACGTGCTCGTGTCCGTCTGGATGGTCTGGCGACTACTGCGAAGAAGGTAGGTGTAGAATTGATAGATGGTCTGCCCATGCGTATCACGAGTGGCTATACAGTAACAGCGAATGCAGGTGGTGCACCCCTAAATTCAAATATGAAACCAGACACCACCCAGTTTTTTGCTCACGAAAACGCAATTTTTGAGAACGTTTTTTCTTAGAGACAATAGTAGCCTACTTGGAACTTTGCGTATTCAATGCAAGTTTATATGCCGTGCTTGAATGTCAGCAGGTTAGTCAAATACCGAAGGGAGATTAATTTTCGGTAAATCTTCCGTTAGATATTGATGTCGCAAGTCTCAGTGTGCTTCGAAGATTTCACCAAAGCAAAGCATCTAATGATATCGCCCAAGATTTCAACTTAGAGGGAACTTCGAAAATATGACCCTCATTTGTTTGTACCTTTTCTTGCAGCTTCATGTGCCACTCCATGCAAAAACGGTGGATCATGTGTTGCCCCTGACACCTGCTTGTGCGCTGCCGGGTTCGAAGGAACACTTTGCCAGATTTGTAAGTTCCAATAATTTCTTAAATCTTATTTCTACGAACATGCTGGGTGTGTTTCTAAAAATGCGCTAAAGCGTGATACGATTTAGGATGCAGCTGTCCTTACTTGTGAAAAAGCAAATATTCTTGATGGAAAAGACTCTGTCTGCTTGTTGCTGTTTTCATAATTGGATTCTTGTTTCAAACCTGGAGGCGTTTCTTGAAAATTTTGTTTAGTTGGTTAAAAACAAACAATCGGTAGCATTCTTATTTAACGTGCGGAAGAGTTTTGTTAAGTTTTATTGTATAAGACGTTTTGCATCAAATCACCTGATACAAGAACTTAGAGTAAAAAGGCGCGAAGGGTTATGATTTAATAAAAACTCTTAAGTGCTCTAAACTTCTGCCGTTATTGAGGAGATAACCTTTAGCACACTTAAAAAAAAGTGAGGTCTGTTCAATTTTTGAAATGAAAAGTGCATTTTCTGCAAAACTCACTTCTGTGGAATACGTAAGTGCGATGCAAATGCGAAAGCTTATGCTTGTTGCCAACGTGTTTGAAGTTGAACTTGCTGCTCAGGGAACGGGGCTGCATGTCACTCAGCTCCTGCACATCGTTTAGCCAAACGTTTAGCTATTTACACTGTGTCAGTATACGGACACTTGTTTCTTAGTGTGCGCGTGGTTTTTTAAATCGAAACAGCTCTGCCAAAAGAATGCAAGTTCCCGTTCGAGTTCAACGGAAACATGTACAGCACGTGCACGACCGATGGCTCGATTGACGGAAGCGCCTGGTGTTCGCGGACGACCATCTTCGAAGGAGACAGAGTGACTTGTGACAGTGAGTAGCAGTCAAGCTATGTGTCCGCTTTGACCAGGACGAATGATTACCTTACAACACCGCACTTTTGAAGTCGTGATCCTTTCAGCCTCCTCCTAGTCCTTGCAAACGATGTTCTGAAACGAACATTATATGGCGGTTCTTACCGTTTCACCACACAACTTACGAAAGTCCTGGTTTGAAAGGTTGAATTACGGCCTCAACGTTTTAGCAGCAACGCAGAAAAATTAAAAGCATTTCTGTCCCTCTTCCACAGTCGATGAGCGACAGATGCGGTTTCACACACCAAAGTCTCTTGTCGGTCATTGATAGTGATACAACAGTGGCATATCTTTTAGGTCTGTTTTAGCATTTTGCTGAATGTTTTGTTTACTGATCCGGCCCTTTATGGCAAAGAAAGCACCGGAACAGACACATTCCTGATGAGCATATAAGGGAGGTGAATTTGTACGGAGAGTTGCGCATAAAAGACAAATTGACATTCACACAATTTATTTCGTTGAATATGACAGCAATTAAAAATTACGAGAAACAGAAAATTTGAAAATTCAACGTGACTTCGCATTCTGATTGAAAATTAAGATATAGGAAAAAATGTCCGCATTGCTGTTGTGTCTTGATGCTGGTGCGTGATGAAAGTTGTGCTGTTTCAGAATTTTTTGTGCGTAAAGAATTTCTATACAATAATTTTCATTTGCAGTGGTTAACAACCTATACCTGCACATTTTTACAAGTATCATCAGAAAGTTAATAGAAATATAGAAGAAAAAGATACTTTTTCTCTGGCAGTTCATGCATTCAACTCACGCAAAACTGACAAGCCTTGAGTGTGCCTGCCGTGCTGACAGGCCAGTTGTATATAAACGTTATGCGGTCAAGCGCGTTGGTGGTGACTGATTCAAAATTGCAACTCTGATGTTTTGAAGATTTTTTGCGTATGTAGTGCTACATACGCAAAAAATCTAGTGCTAAATGTTCGTAGTGCTAAATGTTCAACAAAGACAATATAAACCAAAACGTTTTTTCGACATGCGGAATGACAAAATAAAATACGTTTACGACTTAGAAAAACTTGCCTCATCTTTTATGTTTCACAGATATTACTGTACGTGCATTTTATTCATATTAAACGTAGGTTTTCGATATGAGTTGCTGTTGAACGAGCTCATTTGTCTGCAGAACCGCACTGGCTTCGAAAAAAACGCGAAACGCTGAATGTGAATCAGCTGATTGCTGTGGAACGCCGTGATCTTACCGAAATGCAAAAAAACTGTTTATTGGGATTAATATCACTTTATATTTTTGGTATAGCATAGGAAAAAACAAAACTGTTTTGCTTGGAATTGTGCCTGGTATAAAACCAATCTTTCGCAGATAAAAACGCTGAATATAAGCACTACATTTTCTTACGCCTGTCTCTTCGAGCACACAAGGCAAGATAATTTACTACTTTTCACAGTAACATGAGTAATCATACCCGATTAAACCGGCTTGAAAGACCTTCACTACGTCCTGCATTGGTTTCTAAGACAAGCCCTTGAAGGCATTTGATGTTAACTTAGGGCGTCCCCGGAGTGTTTCAGAACGTGATTTATTGCAAGTTAACCACAGTAGGGCCACGTCGCTCAGCTTTGGCATTTCTTGGCAGCCTCAATACCTTGAATGCGAGGACGTCAACGCTGTCTTTATCTGTTCGTCACGGTGTTGCTTTATGCCTCCCTCTTCGCAAAGTTTGCGCTCGATCTGACAACGGCGAAGTTCGCAATCAGCAACGCCCAACTGCAAATATCGGCAGTGTCAGCGGCGACTTTTATGGTCTTTTTCTGACTTTTGTCTTTCCACCATTTTTCTTTGAACTTATTAGCAGACAAATCCAAATATCTGTCAAGCTTTCATAGCAAATACGGCCTTGCAAGTCTTTGCAACAACTGTTTTAAGGCGGCTGTGGCGATGCCTGACAATTGCTTTGCTCAATTTAGCAATGATTTATGACCGCACATGATAGATTATATAGGGTATAAGAACTTTAAATATTTTGAAAACTACCAAGACTTAAAATCTTTTTAGAAAACCTGCTCTGAGTCGATCTAATGCTGAAGGAAGTGCTTTAAACAAATGTCTTTCCCTCCGCAGCGGTTTTGTGCAAACATCCCGGCCAAGTGATTGAGATTCCTGGCGACTGCAAACACTACTACACTTGTATGTCCGACAATAAGGTATCAACTACAGCTTGTCCCGAAGGAACCGTGTTCAGTGCAATCGTCAACGGATGTGACTCACCAAGAAACACACCACATTGCCAATGTGAGTCTTTTCGACATGAAAACGTACAAGTTGAACTTTGAAGGCATTCCCGTCTCCATTTATGTGTCAATTTTCGCATCGTTCTGTACAGTTACATGTGCAAAAGCTTGCAAGAATGGAGGAACCTGCGTTTCGCAAGACACATGCTCTTGTGTGGACGGATTTATTGGAAAATTTTGCGAAATTAAAGGTTAGTTGTGGTTGGATTGCAATAACGTGGCCAGCAATATCATGTGAACATACAAAACAAGGAAAGCGTTATGTTGTCATAGCCACGCAGCAGAAACAACTTGACAACCCAATAACTTTTGACGGACATTTCTTAGCAATATAGAAGACTGACAGGTCGCAGTTGACAAAATAAGACCCATAAGTGGCATTTAAAAACTGCATTTTTCAATATTGCCCAGTCAGAACTTCTGCATCGTTGCTTGCAAAATTTTATTTTGTGCTTCATTTTTTAAAACAGGTATGTAAACACAAGTGTTTTCCAACCATAATTTACTATTTTTCGTGAGACCAACTGGTGCTAAATCTCACTGCTACGCACCAGGCAACGTTTGAGTTGTAGACTTAAGGCAAGAATTTTCACTGAAGTCGTTTGCACGAGCTTTTGTGAAATGGCGGATGAAGTTGCAAATAAGCAATAAGCATGTACAGCTTGTGCACCTCATCGACACAGTTGCGTGTAAAATCAACCACTGGTTTTCAAGACGACACATTCCCGTTTTCGCTTCACCATGTTTGAATATTGTCTGACTGATCTGGACAATTAAACATTGTCTTACTTTTAATGTTAGCTGATCGTCTAGAAAAGAAGACTTCCCTGTTATTAATAGCTTGTCCGTTAGTTCAATCTCATAAAATTAAGAAGTTGCACTGATTGCATTGGGATGTCGAAAGCTGACGCAGTCCAAAACTTCGTCCAGCTTTTTTTCTATAAAACTGGCCACGTATCGCAAACAAACACGATTTTGTGTTGCTAGCACAAAAGGCAAGACACGACTAGTTGTTGTACCATAATTATGTTCAAGTAATTAATCTGCACAAAGGTGACCTAAGTCGAATCTATCAGCAAATGTTTTTTAATAGGAAACCGACTTNACATAANTCCACGCATCCTCAATCCTGAAATCTTATTCATTGTGGAAATCGTTTTCAGATAGCGCCATAACTAATGTTGAAGTGGTTAACACTATAGACTTTTTAACGCATTAAAAACATTTGCAACAGACCCGGGAGAATCTCTGTTCTGTAACAGCATATAATACGCGGTGGGCGTTCGCAGCAACCAAGTTTTCAGTTCATGCTCGTCTGTTGCTTCCACACACGCAATAAATTAAAAGTAGACATCTGATCTAAAAACTGAACGTGTGGCTAAATTGTACTATAAGAATTTATGCTAAACTTCATGCAATCACCGTCCATGGGTCTTAAACAAGAAACATATTTCTGACTTCTTTTTCATTCCATTTTTCTGATTACCTGTTGAAAACGCGCAGAGACTGATTGAGCCTGAATACTCCGGCAATTTTACAAGTAAGGTGGAGAGATGCTTGTAGTGATAATGCTCGTAGTTACTATTTTTATGAAATCTTGCTCTTTAGCTGCAGCGGTTATCCACAGTTTTGATGATTCGTGGTATGTGTTGGGTCATTACCCATTCAGAATGTGGTATTTCCGTGTTTATTGCCTGCGGGCGCAGCGCATTTCATTGTTGTTTTTTGTGAGTTTTGTTGTTTCAAGACATTTCTGTGTCTGCTCACTGTAGAAGAATGACCAACCAGGTTAAATCGTTTTTCCCCGCTATCGGAAATCAAAGATTCAGCTGAGAAAATCTTTCGATAAGAGTCTTCTCAAAAAACATAACTTTTGAGAAAATTTTGTTGCATGTGCCCTGTGCGTGTTTGTACTTGAGTTGCCTCTATAACCTGATGTCCAATGAGCCATTTCCTTTCAAGCCTCTGGAGAGTTTTTTGTGACTAATAACCGACCGAAAATAGTCTGCTTCAAAATAGTATTTTACTTTAGCTGACATTAGGAGCAATTGTACGAGACTTAACTTCTGTCATGTCTTACGCAGCTAAATTTGCAAAAATATGCGCCGCAAGTATCTAATTTTACCATTTATTACTCATTTGAGGAAAATCGAATAGTTTAGAAAAACATCCCACACGTATAGATAAGCTTTTTTGACAAATGGCCAGCATTACTGCATTTCTTCCTGCAACTTGTTTGGCGAATGTCAGGTTCGGATTTCGAATCTTCAGGAGTGCTTGAATCTTCAGGAGTGCTTGAATCTTCAGGAGAAGTTATTCTGCGTAAGAATCGGAGTGATATTGCTTGCTAACTATCGTAGCGAACACAGTTCAATATTGCAACAAACAATCTCAAATCTTGATATGACTCAGCTTGATTGCACTTGAGTTTTGTAAATGGAACGCAATGATCGTAATCTATTTTGTCAAAAGCAAGCTTGGAATGAGCTGACGGAAGCTAACAGACTTATGAAAAACAACGATTTAGCCGTTGGAAAATTCAACACTGCATATCGTACCATATTTTGGTAGTGTGCATGATATCTCTTAAAATCTCTTCAAAATTTAAGCATTCTACAAAACGTTCAAAATGCCGCGAGTAAAAAAGTGCTAGAAATGGCAACTTTTGTAATGAATTTCTCACTGGCAGAAAATACCAATATGTAGTTATTATGTTATTATTAGAAGCTTGGATGATTTTCTGTATATTTTTGCTTTAACTCTGCTTACAAAGATAACTTGTGCTTCGTAAAATACTCGACGGTTGGTAACTGTTTTAAATAGACGAGCGTAAGTGCTCTTAGTGTAGTGGCTAGTGTACTGCATGCAGACTAATCATCAACTAACATGCCAGTCAAACGATTTACTTAGTTTCGATCCGTGGCTTGATTTTTTATACGATTGGTGTCTAGAGTTATGAGAAATCAGAATATCTAAGTTTTGTTGAACCTCTTTCAATGCTTGTGGCATAGATGCTTGTGACATTCATGTACAGCCAAAATCTAACTAAAACAGGGGTTCCCAACCTTTCTCTTACCATGTACCCCTTCAGGATTCCGAAAAATGAGCACGTACCCCTTCAGCATTTCAACAGATAAGTATGTACCCCTTCAGCATTTTGACAGATGCACATGTACCCCTAGAATTTCCTATGACAATGCATTTTTTCATGATTATTCGTAGATATATTTAACAATAAACATATAATGATTTTTGAAAAGAATATCCACTAATATGTGTAAATATTTTGAAATAAAATATATGCAAATATATTTTGCTCATCTGTTGATAACCTCAAATGTACCCCTTCGAATAGACAAA
>JGI24158J21664_10003350_pt1 | contig 20036 bp, 9 predicted proteins | sample Ectturendosymbi3_FD_21664 | JGI IMG/M metagenome (IMG submission 21664) | reverse complement strand
TTTTGTTTTTATTTTTAGAAATTTATTGTGGGGCTCCGTAAATTATGGTCAATCTCTTCATGGGCTCCATAACACCAAAAGTTTGAGAACCCCTGCTTTACGGTTTTAACACGGGCCCCTACAACAGCGATTTGACCCCCCTGGCCCAATGTGCTAGTTTCGCCACTGCTTACCAACCCGTCACTAAGAAAGGTGACCAAAGCAGTGATGTGGCCGAGTTGCAATTGTCGATTCACGAGACCCGCCAAGCAACAAGCCGTTTGACTCAGACTCATCTACATATTTTTCGAGTCGGGCCGAGTCCAGTCATGACTTGGTCAAGTCGAGCCAGAGTCGACCAGCTCCGACTCCAAAATGATTTGGTCCATTGAAAACTGAAAAATGTTGCATTTTTTGCACAACTCGCCTGCCCTACAAACTAGGGTTGTTGAATCAGAAACCGCATTTCACGTTCCGACTCCACAATCTAGTAGTTTTTGGCTCCGGCTCTAATCATCCTAAATTGCTTGGGCTTCGGATTCACAGCCCTGTCTATATCTAGCTAGAGAATGAATATGATTTTTACTATAGACGAAATAACGGTCAACTTTCACTTAGCTTTTAGGTCTACGTAACTTGGTGATAATTACGAACGCTAAAAAAGCAAAGCGCTATGGCATATTTAATCAAAAAAATTTGCTTATGACTGAAGTCTATAAAATGTAGCCAATTAAGTCTAGGTTGTTACTTGAATGATTTCTGTACTACTGTAGGTTTTAACGCAGGGGCACCGTAACAGAAAGCACATTCAAAACCTCTTCTATAGTAAGGCAGCCAAATAGCCTAACAGAGTGATCTCGGCGAGTAAACTCTATTACCACTTGAAGATGTGGGTGGCTGAACGTGTTTTTCGAAACTCTCACCTTTCGGCTCCGCAGTCCGACTTCTACAACAGCCAAAATAAGTTTCTTCCTTGTTGTCCATTGTGTAATTCTATTCAAGTTTTTGCTTGTAGAAATGTCTCGCACGTATTAAGATTTGATTTAGCGCATCATGCAGCTCTTTCGTGAAATAATATTACAAAAACCAATTTTTTTCATGAATAATCAATGGCCTTTCACCAGAGTTTGATTTCACTTTGAAGCACCAAACAAACTTGGTTGCGGGTTGATGATATCTCATGAAGCAGTTTTAGTCTAAAATCTCCTTAAAGACCAGTTGTAAGTGCGTTGGATTATCCGGGTAACGGTTAACCGAGAGTATTTTTGCTATCCGATATCCGGATACAATTCTGTCGGTTAACCGGATAAAAAAGTAACGTTACTAATGCGTTTTACGCTTTTTCATTATGTTGGCATATTCATTGTTTCCAGATATATGGGCGACCTAAGTTCCACAAAAATTCCGTATTTATTATTTCAATAGGTGTCGTTTACACGACTCCACAATCAATGCGTTATGCTTCATAAGATACGCGTTGCAGAAGCAGTAAATGTTAAAAATGCATGTGTTCTTCATGTACACTCAGTTTGGAGATTTATACATCAGGCATTGTGTGGAAGGTATGTTGATTACTCCACTTTTTTTCGAGATTTTCGGCGTTCTTTTTTAAAGATTTCTAGTGAATATATCTATTAGATAAGGATAACAACTGTTACTTCGAAGAGGATAAGGACTGATACAAAATTTACACAAGTGACTGTGTAATACAGTAGAGCCACTGAAGTACTTCTACAGACGTTTGACAGGAATGACTCCGCATGCAAGTCGTTAAAGCACCTCGAACCTAGTGCAACGGACTATAATTAACCGCATCATTAACAGATTTCAACACGGCCTCAACTCGAATAAACATCTCTAAAAGCTTTAAGAGAAGTCGAAGCAGTGACCTCACTCCTGCGCCTTGCACAATTTGCGAACAGCCTTTTTCATCCATGAGAATTCGAACCCTAACGACATAATCAAACGCTTTGGTGTTTAGCAAATCCCTATGGGTCTGATCAGTTTTGATTGAAATCACTTTCTTCATATCTTTACTCACACCACGAACACAGCTTAGCTGGAAATTTGTTTCCATGGTCGGTCGCAACTGCGCTGGGTGAATCCGACATTCCAGATTACAATAAAAACAATTTGTTAAAGCCATGACACGAAAATTTGGACTCTTTTTAGGGCCCTTGAATATGTGCATCCACCACTACAACAACCCTTGTCGGCGCATACATCGTGCTTTTCATAAATCTAATTGCTACTATGCTGCGTCCTATACAGGAGTGTAGTGCTAAAAAAGAGGTGTGGGAACGACTGCTTTTAATTCTGTTGAATCTTAGCCTTCTATTTCATGTGAATTAATTGAACACAGTTGAAAGGAAGCACTATACCGAAAAACTCCACGATTTTACCGCCTTCTTTTTATCGAAATGGAGCTGAAACAAGTAAGCATTTCTTTTTAAACTGATCGTCAATGCATTAAAATGTAAACAATATGCAAGCAATGCACCTCACCAAGGACGCCAGACTCCAAAACACGAATAAGATTTAGAACCAAATGATTCTCTTGCGGTTAAGCGGATCTTGCTATCTACTGCTGCACAATGCTCGAGCAATTTCGCTTAAACTTGTTCACTTAAAAGCCCCTCAACGCTCGGTTTCTATGGTTTTTGGTTTTTCACCTCAGCAACTAGAGGGGACCACAAAAAAGTTCAGGGTAACCTTTTTCTCCAAGTATCGATTTTGATACAACAGTATCAGCATTCACACTGCAGTCATCATAAGCTCCTACCTCCATATCAGAAACTACATTTGTTGCCGCAGTTCGGTACTCGATCAAACATTAGCAACGAGCCCGAAACAGTTTCACAAACCTGGGTCGGTTCTGTTTCAATTTGTCAATCACGTTCACTGGCTTTGTATTCGCAAAGCGCTTTCCTCAACAAGTAAGCAAAACTCAAATAAATATCTTCAGCAGCACAGTTGTCAGCGTCTGACGACGATGTTCAGCCAATCAGTACGGTATATGACGTTTCAGGTTAGTCGAGGTCACGTGACTTGTTCGATGCTAAGCCATGACGTAATGCCAAAGGGAGTGTTTCCTCGCATGAACTAACGGGAAAGGGGAAAGTTGAAAAGAAACACGCGCGGAAGCGGATCTGCATTCCATAAATTAACGAAGCCCACGTCACACGACGCGTCTACGGCAACTCTCCACGTCACTCCCAAATACGTCACACGTATTCGTGGCCTGCGACCGGTCGATCAAAAGTGAGTTTCTCCTTTCTTCCCCGAAACCTGAAAAGCAATGCGGTTTGTTGTCGTCGTGTTCAGCACTTTATCGATTGCATCACTGAACAGCGACAAACACTTCAAACGATTGACCAATTCCTTCCGCGCCCAGGCCCGTAGCCAGGTTTTAAAGTTTGGGGTGGCAAAATACATTTTAGGGGGGCAAGATTTTTGTCTTTATTGTATATTTTAATTTAAAAACAAAATTTGGGGGGGCACAAAAAAATTGGGGGGATTGCCCCTGAATTCCCCCCTGGCTACGAGCCTGTGCACGCCCCAGTTGTAATGTTTTGGGATAGTAGTTCTCAACCTTTTTTAGTGATGTATCCCTTCGGCAATGTCTTGTCTACCAAGTACCCTTGACCGTTATCATGAGCACAATACTTAGAAATTTACCTAAATTACTGTTACTTTGACGTTAAAATTTCATTATGAAGACATTTAAAATCATTCGTGAACCCCTTGCAGCGCCTTCACGTAACCCAAGGGTTAAGCATACTCTATTTGAGAACCACTGTTCTAGGGCGTCTCACAATAACGACGAAGAACAACGCTGTGAGAGCGCAGACATTTCAGAAGTACCAGGCCGAACCAACATCAAGCACTGAGTGTATGTTATAAGTTCGGCGAACGCATGACTTCTTCGTACATATAGACCAGCACAATAATTAAACAAGAAAAGGTGAAAAGTGCTCGACGTCCGTAGCATCGGCAAAGTACACTGTCGTTTCAACGCATTCCCCGCAAGTTAGCGTTTGCAGATTGGAAAAAATCGGCTTGTTGCCCGTCTGCCTGCTGCAAAGTCAAGTTACGTTAGCCAAACATGTCCGGTCAAACTTCAAACGCATGTTTTCAACAAAACGAACCCGTTTGAACTCGTCCATTTTGGTTGTGTCGACAGGCTTCCCGTACAAAGCCAGTCTGTTTATCACTGTCGTTTCTTCACCTCCTTGATTGTCGGGAAAGAAAAGCTGCGATAAAATCGACTCCGCTTAATCCAACAACGATTTGTTTTATTCTTATAACCCCGAAGCTGCTTGTGATTAGAGCAGGCCTGCACAACATAACGGCCTGCGGACCGCGAAAGCTTTCTCAATTGTAGAAAATGTTGCAAAATTCGACCTCGAGTAAGTAATTGTCATTCTAGAATTTTTTCAGTGCTACCACGAAATTAAATAGACCTGTGCAGCTCGCGGCAAACATATGTTGATAATTTGGCCCTTCGCGCTTTCTGAGTTGTGCAGGCCTTGATTCGAGGNGTCATCTTTTAAATGCAGTTCATTTGCTTTTTAAACCAAACAAGAGATTAATTTCAAACGAGGTCTTACCAACGAGGGTCGAGTTCGCTGTACACTAGTAGCCTGTCACACACTGAGCAAAAAGCGTTGGAAACTTATATAGTATTTCGAGAAGGTCGTAGAGATCATCAGTCAAGTGCACGCCGTTGTTTACATGGCAGCCATCAAGGCGCTAAAGTGAACGACCAGAGGTACATGTACATATCAGACACTCATGGGCGCAATTTAGTTGGGGGACACGGAGGACCTTCACCCCCCACTTTTTCAGGTGGGGGGGACATAATATGCCATGCCCCCCACATTTATCCCTTTTTTTCCCTTAAGGTTTGTATTTGGAGAGGTTTCAAAACGAAATGTGAGATTTATCACGTTTTGTGTGAAGAGTTTTCATGTTAGATGTTACACATACAGTAGCTATGTTGATGTTGAAACAGAGTTTGATGTGGCATCACTGATTCTGATATTTTTATAAATTTTTACTTCAAAAATGATTTTTAGCATTTTCCAAGTTTCTATAGACCGCAAAATATTGTTAACTGCCTCTGTCCGACATTTATCTAGAGTGGTTTACTGTAAGAAAGGTCACTGTCTTGAAACAGTGAAGATTAACAGCTGCACACGTGAGAGACCACAGTAAAGCCAGGATTCGTTTTGTGCAAAAATGCTGGCTAACTGACTTTACTGTAACGTTGATTGCCACGTATTCAGAAACAGACAGCGCAAAATTTTAAGATGCAAGTGTATAATGTTAGAAAGCTACATTTTCAGGCAAACCTCAGCGAAGTTTTTTTTTGCCGAAGACAGACAACAGCACTACTGTGGAGACTTAGTTTTAGGATGAGCAGTTTTGTAAAATACTGTCTTCAGCCATTAGTAAACAGGATTTTCAATAAAACCTTAGAGACGTATTGACTTAGCTATATATTGTCCTATAGCTCAACACTTGATGACTTGACTAGGAATTAAAGATAGCTTATACATTTAGCCTTATTTCTTGTATGTCACGAGTCAGGGTTCCGGAGTCGGATTTCTAACAACACTGGGAGTCGGATTTTTTTGTCCGACTGCGGATGTCCAGTTGGATCATTTTTCACATCACACTCCTAAGCTGGAAATTCCTGTGGAAATGGTGCAATTTGCTTTGAAACTTTTGTTGAAACAGGGATTTCTTGCCCTGTGCCACGATTTCCATTGATTTTAACAACAGTCAAATTTCATCCCTTTATGTTAAGGAGTCGGAGTCGGGAGTCGGAAATTTTGGGAAGTCGGAGCCGGGAGTCGGATATTTTACCTCCGACTCCGCAACCCCGGTCACAAGGGTGACCAACAAATTCAAAAGATATTTGTACCCACAATGCAGCAATGTTTTCATCCAAGTGCAAAACATTTGCTTTACAGGTAGTCTACGCATGGGTCACGGAACTATTTTCAAAGTGGGGGGCACAAACGCACGTCAAAAAAACTAGAAAATTTTCGTGACTTGAAAGACAACTGTGGCGTCACAAGCACTGAATTATGATGTCATTAAGTTTTGTCAGCATGTTCAAGCATTTTATTGAAAATCTTATAAACCCTCAACGACCACTATCGACACAATACCCTATCTCTCATACACTACACTGACTTGAGTACATAAATGCAGCTAGTTGTTCTTAGTCTTACACAAAAACAATTTACTTCAACAATGGACCCAATACGAATTGTATCACTGAAACTTATTTGGGCAAAATTCGAAATTTCGAAGTGAGAGGGCCAGGCCCTCCCAGAAAAAAAGTGGTGGAGACTTGTGTTGCAGCCACAATGCTGCGTCGCCTTAAGCCACCTGAAGCGAGAGTCGAACCGACGACACTCCACGTAACCAGGGTTGCGGAATCGGAAGTAAAATATCCGACTCCGACTCCTTAACATAAAGGGATGAAATTTGACTGTTAAAATCAATGGAAATCGTGGTACAGAGCAAGAAATCTCTGTTTCAACAAAAGTTTCAAAAGAAATTGTACCATTTCCACAGGAATTTCCAATTTAGGAGTGTGATGTTAAAAATAATCCAACTGGACATCCGCAGTCGGACACAAAAATCCGAATCCGACGCCACCCAAAAATCTCCGACTCTTTACGACTAAGGCTCCGTCCGCGACCCTGCACGTAACAGCAATGAGAGTTTCCCTGCTCGACCAAGCACACTCTAGTATTGCTGCTACGAATCCAGCGTTATATGTGGCAAACCACCACGCCACGCCACACTAGACCCATGCGCTCCCCCAAGTTCCGCCACCTACAAGCCTACGTAACATCTAGTTTTGCTGGACATTCTTCTTATGTTATTTCAGGTGAAACGTGGTACTATTTACCAATTCACCGTTGTTCATTTTGATTTCTGTTTAATCTCAAATATATTTTCGTGTCGGTATGCATGTATAAGTCTAGAACAAGACTTTTGACATTAATTTCGCCTATTAAAATTTGATGTTAACCTGAAAAATTTGCTTGTGAAAAGATGAGCTGAGTGGCATCACTGACAAAAGTCACAAGACAACAGCCACCAACAGACCCGTAACCAGCTTGGGACACCAGGGGAGCGAAGAGTTTTCTGAGGGAGGCCCAAATTTTACTTTGATAACATGTACGAAAACAATGGTTGTGCACGCAATATGTCCAAGACATTTTTTCATGGGGGAGAAAGTTTTTCCAGGGAGCGAAGCCCTCCCCTTACGGGCCTGGTCACCAGATGGCCATGCATGCAGAAATCACATTGTGTGCTAGATTGGTATATGGGTATGTATTCAGTAAGACTTCTGGTTCGTTTTCTTTTGGATATCTTGAAATCCTCTCTAGTTGGCTTGGATAATTCTGCTTGGGAGTTTGATTGATGTTGGGAAAGGCTATTAGACGAACGTTGTTTGGGCAATCGAAAGGGTAGCCAACAGCATGCAGGGGCTGACGAAGGGAGATTGAAAGGATACATTCTCCACCCATCAGCAGTAAATACAAATTGTAAATCATATTGTCAAGTAGGCTACGCTACTTTTGGCCAAACATTTTTTGCTACTGTAAGAGGATATCATTGAAGATTTTCGTAGTGGCGGGGCTGTATGCATAATGCCCAGTAGCTAAAGATTTGTAGCATTTTTAAAGAGCGGAAATGTGCAAGAAAATTATTTATCTGCCATATCTTGCACTATATATATCGTGCTTTGCAATTTACCGTCTTTTTAATGTTAAGCAACTTAAACAAGACATCAAATCGCGCTGCAACCCAAACTTCTTATAAAATGCATGAAAATCGATGTGTTCTGCTTGAGAGTGATATGCACGTGCAACCAATGCGATTCAACGTTTTGAGCACTCCAACTGACAGCTCTGATGAAACGCAATTGATGTGTTCTAGTATACTGCTATGCTTGTTTGTATCATAGTCTGATAGTAGTGCAACCAACCTGAACTACAATACCATGTCCAACAATAAACTTAAATACTGTATAATAAATAATTTCTAAATAATTTGTACGGATAAAGCAAAGCGTGATTGTGTTGCTTTGAAAACACTTCTGAAAAACAAGACTGGGAATCTGTATTTACAAAACGTCACTTCCGCATCGGCCCGATAACTATATTAGTTTTACATGAAGCTGTTCCCCCCACATTTTACAACAAAGTTGCGCCCATGCAGACACTTACTGTTACGTTGGAAACATTTTGCAGCTTTACAAACTTAAGTTTCACGACGCTGCCTTCAGTGGCGTCTTCGGAGCTTAATCTGACAAAAGAAATCGCAGACATGAAAGTGGAGTCGACAAAGGATCTACTACCACCGACATGCTGTCACTTATTGCGAGATATCCCGGAATTGCATCACAGTCAAATATCTATTTCATGAACATTACTTACCGAGCATATGTAGTTCAATGCGTGCCGAGTTTGATTTGACATGTGCAAATTAGTAGCAAGGATTTATACATTACTATGGCATTTGCTGTTGCTATAAAAATATTGGCAAAAATACGTTTGAAAATCGTCCTTGAAACTGACACACTGCTCTATACGTAAGTGCCAGTATATGAAAGAGCCTCGATGGGACTTGGATATTTCTTTGGAAAATACCTGTCTACCTTGAATTGTGGTAACCTGGAGCCTGGAGCACTTTCGTTCAATTATTGTCACACTAACCATTTTCATCGGGTGTGATGAACCCGATGAAACCGGTTTTCAAAAATAAAAAAAGTGTACTTTCCTTCAACTAAAGTTTATCACAAAAACTACACTGAAAATATAACTCTCATTGAGCAGCTTGAGCACAAACTAACAAAGTTACTTTGTACTTTAATATCATACGATTTTTGATGAGAAGTTAAGTAGACCAATATAGCGAAGGGGTCATACATGCCTGAACTGAATTACTCATTAACAAAAAATTGTGGGCGTGAAGAACTTCTTATGTTGTATACTGCTAACACGACCGTAGAAGCATGCGCTGNGTGAGTTTCAGCTCTTTACAACCACCTGGCGCTTAGCCCCCTCTAACCATAACGTGGGTTCAGCGTGCGTACGTCACCTCACACTAACCATTACGTCGGGTCTGGCAGACCTGAACTCACTCCCTTTACAAAATCGAAAAGAGCGAAGANGACCGCAAGCGCACCTTTTAACATGACACACATAAAAAATGAAGCTACTGAAGCGTGGAAANCGCTCCGACGCGTGCTTACGNAGNTATCACGTGGTCACCGCATTTGACTAGGGTTTGATAAACGCACGAAAGTATTCCAGGGTTAAATGACAATTTAGCTGCATGCTTTCCTGAAGATAGCCATGAAGGTTTGGAATCACACTCGTGGATTCTGCAGCCATTGAATAATGAGAATGAGGAAATATTTAAGTCCGGGTAAATTTGCATCAGAATAGTGGGGCAAATTTGAGTGAGAATATCAGAGGAATAAATTACACAGACTTTAGTTTGTTTAAATGATGTCCTGATTACATTAGCCTTGCAGAAAAGGTTGTTGCTGTCTTAGATCAGATGTCTGCAACTTATTTACGTGAAGAAAGGTTTTTCTGTCTGGCAGAAGTCAAAGCAAAACAGAGAAACTCTACACTTGATATTGGTTTTCGTTCGAGGGGGCATTCGACGAAGAACCAATCGAATGTTGGCACCTGGTTAGTTAAAATACTACAGGAGCAATGCAGCCACTTGATTCATGATGTTATTGAACTCCGCTATTTTGCGTTTTACAAGTTTTTATGTGACTTGTGAGCGACCAGTTCAAATAATGCGATCGTGTATTTTTGATGTTGTGTGAAAAATGGTGTGGATGAACTTGAACAACTTTCTGAACTTGTGAAATTCTGCGCGTAAGTATACAATATACATAGAGTAGTAATTGGAGAAAAATGCAAGGTTCTTGAACAAAAATTGTCGAAGGAGTACCACGGCAAAAGGTTTAAGAAGTCATTCGTCCACACCAGCATTTCTTAAGCATTTGTGAGTCACGGGCCCCTAGAGCATCCTAATACAAGTTACGGATCCCCCAATAAGAATTGTTACAATAAATATTCCAACTTAAGTTTTTATCACCATAGTAGTACAGTAATCTAAAGTTTGCAAAGCCTATCAACCTTTAAATTACATCCACGGACCCCTTATGGCCCCAGGTTAAGAACCTCTGACCTACACCTTACTGTCGCCATCTGATTTCTGGGTAACTGCATGGGCATTGAAGGTTGGGCAAAAAAGACCGGAAATCCTCGGGGTATTTCAGCGACAATGCCATCTTTGCAGAAAGCAAGCCAAGATTTTCGCATTATCTGCATATTTATTAATGCAACCGTTTCAGATTTGAACAAAATTAATGTTCACTTTAAATTTGGTAAACAAGATTGAAGCAAGTCGCGCAAAGTTAGAAGAAACGAAACAAGTTTTGTGTCCTCACATGATTTCTTGGAGTGGTATCCCATCATTAGCGGTGTCGAAATCAAGTGCGTTCGGTTGATTGATGAAAAGTTTGATTGTCTTCGGAGCTTGCCCACCCGGTGGGCCTTGGCACTTTAGTGAATGAAGCTTCACCATTTGACTGAAGGAGAGAGATACGAGCAACTGTAAAAACAAAACGGTCATCAACGGCAGGCGGCAAAGTCGGGGGTAAACAGGTGGCGGTGAATGAGACAGGCTGCCTGCAGCGGGAGCAGGTGGCAAAGCAGGTCTGCAATTTTGGAAGATCCCCACATTACTGTTGCAACCTCTCCGTTGGCGTTGCGTCAGACAAGCGCAGGTTGGGCCACTGGCCGCAACATTACCAAACATCAACATAGTCAAGGCATCAGTCATGATGGTGCTGCTTTCCTTTACTGAGAGCTAAATATGCTGGATCAGCGATGCGTTTAAGTTGTTTCCTTCTTAAAAACACTAGAGGTGGTGGTAAGAAATTCTTAGTGCAGTATTTTCATCATGGTTGAATGATTGTGTGGAGTCATCAGCGATCAACCAACCCTTGTAATGCCCTTTTGCACAATTTCTAAAAAGATTAAAATGAGAACGCACCCAAACTCGCTGAGAATTTTTGCAGATATTTTCAAATTTTATCAGTAGCGCTAGTTCCGAAAGATAGCTGTTCTCTATGACGCAAACCTCATGTATGTAATTTCAATTTACGTGAACGAGATTGTTACCAATGTTCAACTTCTACCGGTATTTTATAAAGCAAAAAACATTCCACCCGTGTTCTTGTCATGTACGTTTGAGTCGCCTTTGTATCGTTCAAGATTCTGGACGCCAACTTCTCGAGCTAGTAATGTATGTAGCACTTTTAAGTTCTACTGCGGACCCGACCTTCCTTACTGCAAACAGAAGTTTCAGCAATTCGTCAGAGATATTTTGTTTCAGGCTATGAATGAAAGATGGAGCGGCGCGTAAGGTTGAGATGGAAGTAAGCTGGCGTTATCAACATGGTCAGGCACCCAGTAAAATGTCGTAGATGATTTATTTCATAATGAAAAACCAAAAATGCAGTAAAATAGTGGGGATCTTTGTGCCCCAAACCCCTTGAAAAAAGTGGGTGAGTCCGTACCTTCCGGAATCCTTTGCTACGCCGCCCATAAAGACCATCAGCAAACATATTCCGCAAAAAATCCACTGCTTATAGACACATCGCTTATACTTTTAATCGATATTCAAATCGTTTGAAGAGTTAACAGCGAATCAAGTCATTACTTGCGCTGCGCTGGCCAATGAGGTCAACAAACTAAGATTAAGAATTTTTAAGACTTGATAATATTAGGTTCACTGTTTGCAAACGCCAGTTTCTCGCAAGCTGGCTTTGGAAGCTGCGAATCAACACATGCGCAACAACTTCAAGAAGGTTTGGACAAGATCTTTGTTTACTAAAATATAAACATACAGACTGCAAAAACGCCGCCTCATAACGAAGTTACTATGTAATCCGCTTTCCCTTCAATATTTCAGACCGGCAAACACCTTCAATACCATTGGTTCAATTACACTTATAAACGGGACATCAGTTCTGAATTTAGGAATCGAACGTAGTGAAGCAGCTCTTTCCAGTTACGGATGTTCGATCTTTGGTAGTGACCCCCGCTACAAAGTGGGGCAAGTAGCTGACCCAAGCCGGGAGAAAAATTCTTGTTGCCACCCCACAGCGACGACCGAAAGCGACTGCATGAGTGTCAGCATAGCCATAGAGCAGGCTTGGCCAACCCGTGGCTCTTTGCCCGGTTTCATGCGGCTGTTACGTAAATACCGTATTTGTTCGTGTATAAGTCGCAAATTTTTTTTACCAATTTTTCATCTTGAAAGTCGAGGTGCGACTTACACACGTATTGCGTGGAAGGTGACTTGCGCAAGCACATACACGCTCGAGCGAAAGAGATGGGGTGATGTTCACGTGTGCCCACGTGTACGATGTGGCTCTTTGCAGTAACACAGTAAGAAATGTGGCTGTTGGTCTCTGACTGATTGGCCACCCCTGCCATACAGCTTTGCACAGCGGGTGTGTTTGGATGAACACCCGGTCCATGCCTAAGTTACCTCAGAGTCGCAGTCAGATTCAAGATACAGATCTTTGTTTTCTTCAAATGCCCACTTAAGAGGATGATCCTCATTTTCGTTTAGGCAGTTCCGGTCAACAATGAATTGATCGAGATCCATCTGCAACAGGAATCAGAAATTGTTTTAATACTTCACAGAGAAATAGTGAAGTTCAAAATGCTGCAACCTGCAATTAATCAAAGTCAACTTAATATCTTTTCAGGCATTGCTGAAAAGAACTTTGCCCAAAAGAGATTTAAAGCTCTTTAAGATATCATGTAGGATAAGTCCGCAATGCGATAAATCATAATTAGTCAATCTTTGTAAACAAAGCAGCAATAGTTTACATTGCTTAGTTTTTCATGCAAAAAAACAACTCTTTACCAATTCGTTTATCGCATAGCCGAGCACAGAACAACTCTCCTGTGACGCTGTTACACATCTTAAAAGCAAATAAAAATTCTTTTATGATGGCACATCCAGAAAACACTTGTGCCACATATCTTCTGTATCCACAAGCCAAAAACAAACCATTCCAGGAGCAACGCCAGGATCTCCCTTGGCAGCTTGTAGTGAGTTGACAGTTTGTGATAACTCTTGTAACTTGCTCTCCAGTTTATTTCTGTCAGCTCCAGTTACAGTCGCTATAACTTTGCCCTTATGTTCAAACTTAAAGGTCGGCATTGCAGAGATTTGGTAAGCTTGAGCAGTATCCTGAAAAACGAAGTGAAATGCAAAATGTCCACACAAATGGAGCTTTGACTTTGTTACAGGTTGAATTTATATCACTTGATGAGAAAACACAGATCTTTAACAAAACAAGTTGAGCATGCTGTGCCTTCATACCATAGATCACTACATTATTACATGAACTTTACATTCCTGTTTCAGCAACAAGCATCTATCAACCAGAAGAAGAGTTTTGCAACTTTCATAGCAAATGGTGCTAGTAAGAACGAAAAACTTCACACTGAATGCAACAACCATAAAAATGGCAAATGCATAGGAAACACAACTCATTCTTACCACATGACATGACATTTCATGGCAGATACCTACCTCACATTCTTCCACATTTACTTTCAAAAATGTAACATCTGGGTATTGCACAGAGAGTTCTTTGAATTTAGGAGCAATCATTTTGCAAGGTCCACACCTAGACAAATATAACAGTGGCAGACTTTCAGTTGATTTCTAATTGCAGTTGTGTGGATGTGGAATCTCAAAATGAGATGTTTTAAGTGGCGATGTTTTGTTGAGATCCAATGCAGCATTGATCAAATGAGTAACACAATACTGGTGCTCACAGCATCTTGTCATGTTGAACATAAATGCAATGTTGTTTTTAACTATACCAGCTCTGCATTGTGACTTAGGTATATGCATCACAAACATACCCTGCATCAGACCTTGCCGCATTTTTATCACCTCAGTTAACATTATGGGTTTTAATATACAGGCTGTGGATTTGATATGACTGCCTTGTAGCAAGTCACAGGAAAGAAGGTTTGGCATTTAGTACAGTGTGGGTTAATACTGCTAAACAAGAGACTAAACCAGCATGTCCAACCCAAATTGCTTCTAAGTTAAAAATTATGTCACTATCTTAACCAGGACCACACANTGAATGACATATTAATGAGGGTTGTACACTAAATGACTTACTGTGATCTTAGCAAACTAAATTCTGTTAAAGTTAATGTACTGAAAGCGTTTGAATCTTAACCAGAATGGCAACCATTATTTGGCACCTTTACCCACTCCGCAAGTGTGATGTGATAGGCAAGTTTAGTTCCAATGGAACGAAGGTAAAAATCACAAAACTATTTAAGGTTTTGCATGAAGGTGTCAGTGAACATATGGAAGTCTCCCTGCATGCAGTGCAGAGGTGATAATGACACTGTAGACCACCAACATCAAAACTGCCATATTTAAGATGAAGGACAGATTGTCATTGTCAGTATGTAGGCTACTTGTACTACAGCAAGAACCAAAACCAGGCTGCGGAAAACCTTCGACTGGGCCGCAGGTTGGACATAGCTGGACTTACCCTAACAGCAAATTGAAAACAAAGGGAAAAAGCTAACTTTTTTCAACTTCTTGTGTTGAAGTAATTTAACAGAATTTTCTTCAACAAGTTTTGGTGTGTGACAATCCGAGAGACAGAGTTTTAAAAAATCACACAAATAGCATATCTAAGACAACTCATAACAACATTCTGCCAGATTTTATCTATAGGATCTGGTATGAACAAAATACAAACACACATTTATTAAAATATGCAAAAACTGACAATTAAAATTTTGTTTACTTTTATTCATTCAACAAGAATACAAAATATGTTTTGAATACATCGTGTTTTTTTTCAAACATTACACACCGTTTGATATAGCATGAATAGACTTTATCAGTGTAATACCAGAAAAAACAGGGGCAATGAAGTGTGGAATGTGTAGGACCATTTGCTACAGACACATATTCAATTCATCGAAACTTAGATCACATTTAGGTATTTTTGGTCACTAAAAACATACCAAGCCAAAAAATGTGCAGAAACTTTACTTGAAAATATAAGATATTGTTGAGAACCATGGGCACCAAGAGGATTTTTTTGCATGGAGAGGCCAATAGTGGATCTTCCAGGAGTAGCCAAAAAGATTTTTACAAGGGAGGGGCCAAGTGGTAAATTTTCATTTTGACTCACTTGAAACTAAGAAAACCTATTTTTGCTAAAAATTTGATGGGAAAAAGACCAAGTTTCAAAATCCAAGAAGGGCCAAGGCTTCTCCCTGCCCCCCCTTTCTGACGCCCATGTTTGGAATAATTCTCAAGACAATTCATTAACCAATGGCTACATGTTTATATATCAGTTATCTATTTCCCTGAAACAATAATAATAACTTTGAAAATGTATTGGGAGAATTTTTTGTATAGCTATGCTAGTTTGAACTAAAAATGTTAAAAAAATGTATGAATCAACCATGGAAGAAACATTTTGAAAAAATTATTTGTATAGAATACAAAATGAAAAAACTTTGATATTTACCAAGTTGCATAGAAATCAATCACGATCAAGCGTTCTCCAGCAGTAGCTTTCTTTATTCTGAAATCGTCATCACTTTGAACTTCTATCACTTTGTCAGCCATGATTTTCAATAACACAGCAGCACAATGGCAATTTACTAATGCTACATAAAAAGCACATTGCATTTTTTGTATGAAATACTTGCTGTGGTTGTTTCTTCAGTTAGTTGTTTATCATGATCAGTAATCCAATTAGTTTACAAGCAGTGACACACCAATTAAATTTTTGATATTGACAAAAATAACGAGTTTGAACTTAGATCATTGACTTCATATGAAAAATATTTTTATGTGAATAGAAAACCAAGTTGATGTTCCAAATTAACCCAGAATAGTAAATAAATCTCTTTCAAATCAGTTTTACTCATCAACATAATGAAGAACACAACACGAACAATCTTGTAATGATAAAATGTAAATTATATGCTTCGTAACTCCAAGACTTCATCAAATTTGAATTCTCAGTCTAAGGATGTGCAGTGTTATGTAAAATCAACTTCCAATTGGCTTATTGATTCAACTTTAGTTTGTCGCCTTAGTGGAAATCTTGAGCGGTAGAGCTTTTCCATTATTACACCTGATTCACACTTCTAAAGTGAAAAATGCAACAAGCAAGATTCATACCACAGCTTACCGCATAAACTAGCTATTTGCATTGCTACATTCAATGAATGCTTGCACTAGCCCTTCTCAGTTGTTCATGGAAGAAAATACTGTGAGCAAAGATTGCAGGATTAAGGTACTAAAATGTAGTAGTACAGTAACTACAACAGTAGCCTCCTTTGTACAAGCAGGTCCACTGTCAACTGTTACTAGGTCTACTATCCAGGCTAGCCATGCGCTTCAGTGAACCAGACTACTATTTAGCTAATGAGTACTGCAGTCAGTACAGCTTTAAATGGTATGGTTTAATCATGTATTTTGTGACTCAAACCACAAAACAATACAAATGCAACAGGAAGAAAAAAGAATAACAAAGAGCTGAGACTAATTGTATTCTGATGAGAATATAACAAAAACCCCAGAAACTTTGCGTTTAGCAAATTAATGCAAAGTATAACATCTTTGAATCACAAAGGGTTGATGAACTAAGACCTCATGGGTGAACTGTTCAGCCAGCCCTGTTGCTAACAAAATCAATCTTAAATTGAAGACATTTCACATGTAACAAAAGAAAATTATATCAAGATGCATCGAATCAATATCAGACATAACAAGTGAACAAAACAACAAAAAAACAGAAGTGGAAAAGTAAAAGATATGAGAAAATAAGGGTATATATTAAAAACAGTATCACAGAAAAGTGACATATAAAAATGAAAATCAACAGGGATATTGTCACGACCAAGACGGCAGAGCATTTGTATTATTTTCCAAATGAATACGGTCAGAGAGATTTCAAGTTTTATACCAGACCACATTTTTGAAAAGCTGGGGTTCTTAATCTGGGGTCCATGAACGTGGTGATGTGAAGGGTTAATAAGCTTTGCAAACATTTTGATTACTACTACCACGATGAATGAAACCTGATTTCACATATTTTTTGCAACATTCCTTCTTGAGGGGTTTTATTAGGATGTAGTATGGGTTCGTGACCCACAAAAAATACTGCTTTAAAGACAGTTGACCCAGATGTGCTTTATTAAGGATAAATGATATTTTTGCCAACAAACAAAACCTGTTTGATATTTGTGGACTGATATATCATATATTAACAGAAAAATAATCATTGGAGTGTTTAGGCATTTTGCCATTATGAAAAGAATACTTGTGTTTAGGCATTTCCAGGTCATGAATTTGGCAATTGATAATTTAAATAAGTTTGAGTATTTAAAAGACGGAGTTTATTTTGCCGTCAGAAATGGTTATGTGACAAGGACAATACACTTGGATAAGCACATCGTCCTTGTCAGATAATGGAAAACCTTAAACTTAAAGCTAAAGGCTAAACCTAAGCCTCAAATGTAAACCCAAAACCTAAATTTGCTTCGTGGGCCGGATCCGCGAAGCAAAATGATCTGGCCTGCAGCCCCTTTACCAAATTGTAGCAACTGTATAATGCCAGCCTAGTGGGATCATATTTTATGAATCTGCCCTCCTTCCGCATTGTACTGTAAATGTAGCCTACTCACATCACATTTTGGGCTTTCGTTATGAACTGTGAAAATCAGGAGTTAATCTGATTAAAATTCCATACATTCCTAAGATTTAGCAATAGCAAAGGGAATGGAATTGTTGATGGAAAATTAGTGGAAAATTAGTACAGCCCCCCATACCTTATAGAGTTTGTTTGTGGCCCGCGATTTGGGAAAGGTTGCCGATCCCAGGACTACAGCATGGTTGGTATTATGTTCCACATCACTTGAAACCTCTGAGGCATTTTAAAATATATGAAAAAAGCAAAGTCAACATAATTGAGCACTGAAATGTTGGTGGTAAAGTGTTTTAATTTGAAAAACATTCCAAATGATTTGGAGAGTTGTGTTACCAACTTTTCAATTTTTAATTTGTTACTAAATTTTTTAATCTTGAATAATATATAATTTGTTACCAATTTCAAATATAATGCCAAGATACTTCAAGTCACTTTGTTTTGCTTTTAGTTAATAGGAAATAATAAATTTGTATTGTTATGGTTGTTCATGTGTACCAAAATAATTTTCGAATAATCAATACATAATTTGTTAGCACGAATTCAGTAATCAATGTTTTTGAACTCATTTTAGGATAATTTGACTATCTGTAGATGAGAGTAAACACAATTTAATTAATACAATATAGCTAGGCTACCACAGTACTGTGAAATAACTTAGTAGTCAATACATTAGTAGTAGTGTACTACGTCAATTGCAGGGTATTGAACTTGGCACATATTTTGGTCAGTCAGGATATCATCTCAAGCCACAGAGATGAACAGATTTCGGTTTTGCAAATCTAACTAAGTCCAGTCACCGAATCACGATAGCTGACAGTTTCAAATCCAAATCCTGTTTAAATCCACTATCGATTGTGTTCTGCTGAAGGGGCAAAACATATACTGTAGATGTAGACAATACCAAAAATAGGTCAATGAATTTTTTGCTGAACACGATGTCATTACAAACATCTAGATTACTTATTACCATGCACTGACAAGGAATATATAACGCCATTAAAGCTGTCTCAGACAGACAAAGTGTCTGCAGCAACAATTTACAAAGATACGTGCAATCACAAACCCACCTTATAGTAATATAAGGTACCTTCACATACTCCTAGGCTACCACGCAGAGGTAGGTGAAAGAACCTTAACATGGTGGCGGTAACGTTCTCAGCANGACCGTCTGATCGAAAATAAATAAGACAGCACAACCAGTGTTGCCAGATGGTTGTCCCCTAAACCTGCTAAATTGTGTCACAANAAACTGCTAGACCCTGCTAAAAACCATGTAACAAATTTTCAGCTAAAATCTGCTAAAACTAGTGAATTTTGCTAAAAAATGCTATTTTTGATGTGTTTAAAATAGACTTGTAAAGCTATGTATCAATTTTTGGTCTTGCACTCACTATCAATGGACCAGACATTAGGCCTATGACTTCTTCTTGGCGTAACTGAACCACTTGCAAAAATCATACATGTCGTGGGATAAAAATATATTCTGCCAATGAATGTAGTCTTTCAAACCCAATCCAATGCGCTCACTAAGCTCAAAAGCAAAGCATTTAGGCTTCACCAAGCCATCCGGTTGCTTGTTATTATGAATGCAAATATGTTCTTGAAGCAGCTTCACTCATCACTGCGTCATAATAGAAACTCCACTGGTAATAGCAATGGTACATTTATGCATCCAAATGATTAAAGGCAGCTAGTTGTGCCTGGTGGTCTTTATGTTTCCCAAATAAAGCATCAGAGAGAAGGTAAAGAATTTATTTAAAGATGTAAAAGTTTTCATCTCTAAAAATAATTGGAACATATATTTGGGCATGAATTTGTACCTGCTGAACCTACTAAACGGGTTTCAAAATCCTGTTAGATAATCAGTTAGCTGCTAGATTGAAAGATTTCTAGCTAACTGTGAGAACAACCTGCTAGATCTACACAGCAACAAAACAGTAAATGGGTACCCTGTAAAAGGCGGAGCTCCGTTGAGAGCGGAGCTTGGTTGCGGAGTTTTGATGACGTAACCGGAGTCGCTAAAACTGATATTTTTCGTTGAGCAATGAGAACTAAACGATAGTAAAAATAATTTTTTTGCAAAAGGTGATATTACACTACGGCAAAAGAAGTCTATTCTAAAGTTTGATAATTTTTGTTTATCTGAGTTTCACAACGGTTCGGGGACGAAAAATAGGTTTCAACACTTGTGAATGTATAA
>JGI24158J21664_10003347_pt1 | contig 20044 bp, 9 predicted proteins | sample Ectturendosymbi3_FD_21664 | JGI IMG/M metagenome (IMG submission 21664) | reverse complement strand
CTTGCCCTGAAATTTTTCGCTGTATTGAACATACTTTTATATTCAGGATTTTTGAGCAAATTGCGCTTGCCTTGAAATTTTCCAAGCCAGGGGGGCTGCCACTCCCCCGCCTAGTACGGCCATGTTGACAGGTTGGAATGCGTGGCTTCCCAGCATGGGTGTCGGGAGGATTTTTTCAGTGGGGGGGCATCAGTGGATTTTTTTCAGGTGGTGACCAAAAGCATTTTGTCAGGGGGGAACCACATGGTAAAATTTCATTTCACCAAATTAAAAATAACAGAAACACATTTTTTGCAAAAACGCATAGAAAAAAATCAAATTCAAAATGTAGAGGGCAACGCCCTTCTGCATTCCCCTTGCGACGCCGGTGGTTCCGAGTCGTATGCACAGTGGCGTTGAACCTCTCACCACCCTGGCGTAAGTTGAACAACATTTCTCTTCCCATAAACGATCGAAACCCATTTTCACAGTTTTGCTTCTGACAAGGCTGCTGTTGTAAAATTTATCACCAAAGGGGATGACGTTTTGTACGTCCACGAACAAGAAAATGAAGTTAACATCAAATGTTCCCAATTATTTTTCAAGTTTCACAACTAGAGGTTGAAACATTTTGCACGGACAAAACCATCAAAAATCAAACAAATAAAAATTCACTGATTTTGACGACATATCATTTTCTTTCGTGAAAGTGGGTGAATTATATGCAAATTTTAAAGTATCTGCTGTGCCAATCATTTGTTGGCACGTTTTGTTAGTTCTGTTATGTCACAAAAGAGTCTCAAACACACGCCTCCCTGAGCTTTGTTTGGCGGCCTTTCGTATTCGTTGCCTCTTCCCACTGGATCATAATCTCGATTCTGAAGCTCTGTTTTAATTTTTCTTTCGACCTACTCTCGTGGTGCTACATTCAAATGCCACGCTTCGATCTCCTTGTGACGTCACATTGAAATGATAATGTCGGAAAGCAAGGTAAGGAAACCACTAGTTATGATTACAGTAACCAAGGATAGTTCACGGATGGCGCGCACCAACAATGAAAGTGTTCTCAAAATAAACTGACAATTGTTGTTCAGGAGAATCAACAGGGCGGGAATCAGAGCGACCGCATCATCATCCGAAGACAACGAATCAAACAAACTGTACAGGGAATGATACGATCGCAACGATTCACTCTGTGAGAGAGACAGCTGCTTAGAGCATGACCAGGGATCTGACATGAAGAGGAGCGGAACTGAAGGGAGGCTTCACTTAATAGAAGAACCGCACATCTTTTCTGGTCGTCCCACCCAGTTTGATGTTAATATTCAAACGAACCTTGAAGTTTGTCCCTGGTAGTTTTGACAGTAAATTAACCTATTTCATCATTTATTGCTTTTAACGTAGTTTACCTTGCATGAAAGATTTGCAATAGTATTTTGAACGATTCCACAGAACATAACATGTGAAATTGCAAATGATGAGCATTCCTAACTGGCGGCTGGTAAGTGAAATTCCCAAAAAAATTGTAAAAAAGCACATTAAGGCAGTAAAAAGTAAAAATGTAAGCAAACAAACAGATTACCGACGCAGTTGTCACGGTGGGGAACGAACATTCGACATGCTGTTGCAATCGGCAGCTCAGCAGCAAGGATGGACTTGATTATAACTGATTCGATCTTCACCATAAGTTCTGTTGTGTTGATTCCTTCTTGTTTCAAATACCGCAACATGGCGCTCATGCTCCACTTATTTCCATAATCTTCTACATCCGGGTCTTCACAACTGAAGTTTCGAACATCAGAACAAAAGAAGAAATAACAAATATGCCAAATTAATTCGCAGAGAAACGGTTCAAAACTGGTGAAAACCATTTCGCCAGCTTATTGCAGCAAACGTTTTCAAAACAAGAACCCACCGAACGTAATCATGACTTTTCTTGTTGATTGAGTAATTCGTCAGGTGCATCATTTGATTTTTCAAATGCCTGTTGGTTTTCTCATATTTGACAGTTGCGAACCTAAAAAATATATGACATGAAAAACATTTTTCACAGACATTTCTTTTCCATGATAAGCCCTATGAATATGGCATGCTGTTGCAACATCATTTCAACTTTCTAAACAACATTAACCTGAACGTCAAACATGAAACACTGTTCTTCACTGCATACAACAAGAGTTGTTAAAACAAGCCGCTCTATCGCAAGCAAAAGAATCGGTATGAGATTAAGGTAAGTCATCCTCATCACCTCGTCAACCCCTCCTCGTACATGTAGATGAGCAACGGGTCGTATGAAGTGACAGCGACATAGACCCTCACGTCAAATTTAAAGCCATCAATCAGAAGTGGGTTGCTTATGTATTTACACACCATTATGTTGTCTTCCAGTGGCACTTGGTTTGGCTGAAATATATTGGAATATGGAGTAAAAAAGTAAACATAGTAAATCAGATGACAAATTGAAGTTGAAAAAGTTTTTAAAATCAACGTTTAGCATTTCGGAACACAATTTGTTTACTCCAAAGCTGATTTTCAGATGGAAACAACTATACGCACAAAAAAGATGCGAAAAGGAGAACATTCCCATCATCAGCATTTTCGACAAACTCGGAGGAGCTGAAAATGAACAACTAAAACGATGCTAAAGACAAACGAAATCTATTCCAAACAGGAAGTTCGTTCTCCTGGCGATAATTTTTATTTTTTAGCCGACGTTTCGTAAATTAAATTTGTTCCATTCTCATTTTACGCAAATAAATGTTCTGATTACCACGGCGCAGCAGCCACAGCCGCCGCCATGAAGGTGGAACGGAGGATGCACATGTTTCCCGGGCAGTCACATAAGCGCGCATTGAAGCGCAGAGTAAATCGTAATTTTCTTAACGTCGTGCACTTGCGCATGCGCGTTACGTCATTAGCAGAGCACACGGCGAGGGGAGACCATCGCGAGGGTGACGGCGACGCTGTAATTGCCAGGATCACATAAAGGCTGCACAAAATGTGGCTGAAAAAGAATGGAGTCTTACGTTGTTGATCAGGTAAATCCCCCTCCCTCTCGATGACGCAATTGGCTTCACAATCCAGGATCCTTTTTCTTTCACAAATGCAGCTGCATTAAAAGGAATCGCAGTAGATAATACAATTGCTTCAAAATCTTAAAAACTAATATTGACATCGTAACCTTAACGCACATTTGCAAAAAAGCAAAGTTGGCAGTGCTGTTGAACTTTAACACAACGCATGAGAAGTTAACTAATCTACAGCTTTTTGTGTGCTTAGAGAGCTACTTACCGCAAAATTCTTGATATTCGGACGGCATCAGAAAGCTTTTTGGGATAAAATCGAAGTGCTTTGTGCCTTTTGTGTGGGCCATTCGTTCTATGTTCTTGTACAGTCTATCTTTGCGGGTAATCTCATAAGATCTGCAAAAGTACATGAAGTTCAGCTTTCATAAAAACAATTTGCATTCCACTTTGACAGTCAAGATTAACATTATTGCAATATGTTTATCAGTGAACAAAGATTACAGTAAAACGAGAACGCGATTCAACAAATCCTCATGCGAGTTAATTTTTTCAGATATTTTTTGTCATAAAGCTGACGTCGTGTGTTATTGCTGCATACTATTTAGCAACTGATTTAGATACTGAACATATTTTCTTTGAATTAATAAAGGCTGCTAGCAAACCAAATATCTGCAATAATGCCTGTACAGTGAACCAGCAATTCTGCATGCAGTGACCACCTTCCCCACAAGCAACGTTATATCGGGTCCCTAAACCTCTACACCTGGCATCAACTCAATTACCGCCAATTTATGAGAGTCAGATCACGAGTATGTTTCGTGGCTCCACAATTTGCCCATCATTTGTTGAATTGTGCTGACAATGTAAATATTTGTTTATAAAAAGCTGAGCCTGATTTATATAAACCTTTGGTCATGTCTTTGTTGCTTCTCACAAGACTCTGCAAAACTTCAAATCTTTACTCTGTTTCAAAGGCAGATATATTGTAGTTTTGCACAAAATAAAAATTGCCCCTTCACTCAATTGTAAATTGCACCAAACGGCACTCACTAATTCATTCTTCAAAACAAAGATTACCATAGTGTTGTAATTTGCATAAATTGAATATATTTGTATTTCTACACTTTGTTTTCATAAACGTGATTAGCTAAGCTAGAATTCACTTATGTTGCAAATACTACATTTAAAGTTCTATCATAAAAAGTCCATCTAACTTTTACTCATTGAATAGGAAAATATTTTACAAAATTAAAAGTTTTTGTGGATTATTCCCAAGATTTTCCTTTGCTTATAAAATGCATGACAGGTTACAGTTTTATTTTCTAATAATGTTGTTTCATTTGTTGCAGTTTGCATTTATTTACAAATACCAACATTGTATATGTGCAGCTTACACACACAAGCTGGTATTTTTAAAAGGTAATGCTAACAAGCAAAGGAATTGCTGCCTCCACAATGGTAGCCACTATTACCATAGCATTTTTAATCTTAAATCAGATGTAGCCAGCAATGTTGTCAGAATACAGCACAACCTGGTGTAGCAATACCCTTTTCTAGATTATTTTCATTGTTATTTGGAAGAATTTCAACTTCTTATCAATGGCAAAGGTTAGTAATCACTCAATTATAGTTAAATTTTGCAACTGTTTCCAAAAATTACAAAACATTTGTTGAAGAATGTTAGGTGCAAAAAGCAAGAATTAATAAGTTCAGTTGAAAAGCTGATCAACTAGAAAAAGCTAGTACAAACTGTAACTTCCACATAATAACATTATTCACTTCAAGACATTTTTCATGTTTTTACATAAAAAATACATTTAATAAAAATGTCTGATATTTTTCAATAGTAAAATTGCAAAACTGGAGGTACAATTTTAGGAGCACAAGCAGCTGACATCCATTGATTTGACAAATTTGTTTCTACTGAACTCTACCTTCAGTTTGAAAGCACAGCTCAGTAACTGATATCATAAATCAATTGCTTGTATTAGAAACACAACCTATTTCCCAAAAAGGTAAGACTTAAAATTGGAAGCCCTATTGACGCTGTGTACACTATAGACCAAAACACAAAACAATTATGTGCATGTTATCACATGTGAAATTTTAACATATTTCTGATGAACATCACAGTTCTCCAAATAATGATTGTCAAAATTGTAGCATGCTAATTTAATCAAGATTTCAAAAAACAACAAATTTATTTGTAGAGCAAGATATACATAACAATAGCAATCACATGACACAACATAATAGAAGCACAACCTTGGAAAATGGTTCACTTTCTGAAATTCTTGAAGGCTTCTCAATGAAAATGGTTTTAAATGTGCTCCTGTCCACATCAAATTAAAATCAGCACTGTTTGGGTGGACCTTAGAAAAAAAGAGCATACACATGCTGAAGAAAGTCTCCCAGGTACANATACGTTCAAGAAACATTAGGGAAACCACGTTCATTGCTTTTTTAATATCATTTACAAAAAATACTTTTGATTCCAATGAAAAACAACAAGTTTATTTCCACATCTCAAGATCTTGCAAAGTACTTACGTTCTAGACAAAAAAAAATTCTGAAATGCTATTCATGATAATTTCCTGTGTTTAACATTCAGTGTTTTTAGCTTTAGTTCAGCAAAAATTTATAAATTACTTGTTTATAACAATCATACTCACATACGCACCAAACTCTTTGCAAAAAATCTCAAGGGCAAAAGCTTGTTTTACAAACATGCAACATATGCCTTTCAAGAAAAGACAACTTGGTGCCAATGGATAGTCATGAACAAATAGTTAAACAAAAGAACGAAAATCACCTCAACCTGTTGAGTCATGACCTAAGTTTTAGTTTTAGATAACCAACATTTAACAACTCAAAGAAATAATGTAGCTGAACTTTGCCCACAGATCCTCAAACAGCAAAATCAACCAACAATGACTGCCACAGTGATCATAGACTATCACAAAGAGCTGAGCAGTGAAATGGAGAACAATCTATTTCTTTGCATTGATAAACTTCAACCTTTCCTGTATTGTTAATATAAGCTTTTATTTATGCTTTGCAGGTGTCATTACCTGATAAATGCACATATCTACATGTGAAAGTTGGATGCACTACAAATTAAAATCTATTTCTAAAAAAGAATAAATGCTCAGCTAATAAGCATCATGCACTCTTTCACAACAGCTTGCTTCATCAGCCATTTAGCAATGTTTTATAAAAATCTACACAAAATTGATGTTTTTATGACTATTATCAACATAGAAAGTAGAAATTAAAATATCCAAGTCATAACAATGGAAAGATATCAACAGAATATATAATTCAGAGTTGGGTTTAGCATAAAAGTCATAACAACCACGTATTCTCATTTTCCCCCTCAAATGTGTTTAAATCTAGAATTACCCACGTTTGCCAAAATAATGATCCCTTTCTGACAGTTCAGCTACCTACTTTATACATCATATGTCTATATATATACATACTAATGATACTGCTAACATGAAAAACAATAATTGGTGAAAGAATTATAATGATCAATAGAACCATTGCAACATTAAACACATTAAAAACAATTCTAATTAAATAGTTAGCAACTCAAACAGTTTTTGTACCTACTTCTTTACATTTCAATATTTTCCAACAATTGTAAATGTTAAAATTCGCAGAGCAGCTATATGTACTATTCCCATTTGTGCTGTTACTTTGATGCACTATTGGATGCAACAGTAAAAGCACTTATCATTGTAAATAAATAATCATTTTTCAAGACCTTTGCATTTTATCCATGTGCACGCATCGTTACCAAAAATGATTTCATGAGTGGAAAAGAAAACAGCTCAGCAAAACATTTTATCTTTAAATACAGCCTTAAACTTTTGAGTTAGAACCTTACCTCATGAAATCCATATGCAGACAAAATGGAACGAACCAACTTGCTTTCTGTCTTTACCATTTTGTAGGAAAGATGATATTTTTCTAAAAAGTATAATGTAAAATATTTATTTCATATCGTTTATTGCAGTCTTGCTTGTTTTCTTAAAGCACATTGAACTTGACATCTTTGTTTGCATAGTTGTTTTTCTATTTTTACACGTAAATCATTAATATAAAAATGCAGTTTAATTTCCAACTCCCATATTTGCATGCAGTTATATTTATTAATTTATCAAGTATCATTGAAGTTTTTTGCATCACACACTGTATAAGTGCTCAAGATTTTGAATGTCTACTCATCCGGTAAAGTAAAAAAATTTTGGGACATGGATAATGATTTATGCTTTGTTGTGAAAAAATAAACCTTTTTACACAAACAGTTAATGCAACTGTTGCAAAGTTGACATGGTCAAACGTGTGGTACAGTCACCATAAATGAAACTTGAAACTTGGTTTTTGGAAAACTACTAATGAAACAATACTACGCACTAATGTCAGGAACTGCAGTGCTGCAACGTCAGAGGTCAAAAATTCCCAAAAACCAAGTTTCAAAACAGCTATGCCACATTAAACTCAACACAAAACAGCCCAATGACAAATAGTATTACCATCAAACAAAAGCAAATGTAAGCACAAACTGCAACTAAACCACAAAAACAATCAACATGAAATTTATGATTCGAGTCAAAGGTTTCAACAAAAACTGAATTTTTTCATGTCTTATTTTGATTTGAATGCATACACATTGCTAAAAATTGCACAACAGAATGAAGTTCGGCTGATTTGGAGGAAAGCAATATTGCCTTGAAAATATTTGGTAATTATGCATCGTAGTTGATATTTTGATCTTTGTTAAAGTTGAATCACACTGTTTACCCTTCTGTAACTCTCACCCATCAACAAAGACAGTGCTCACCTCCAATAGCTTTAAGTTTTTTTTCCCTGGTTATTATGCTTTCGGGACGAAATATTATTAGTGGACTTCTTTTTGTTCCACTGCCAGTCCAAAGCAAGGCTGATGTTTCACTAAAAAATTAAAATATCATTAATGCTTTATGATAAATATGAATGAATTTAGAACAAAAATTCAGCAATCATCAGTCCAATCAAATTATTTAGAAAAGTAAATACATGTCCATGTGAAATTTTTTGTTTGGTTTAAGCTGACCTTATGAAAGAAATTTATAACTTTTGTTTTTAAAAATGAGATGTAGATTAGCAGATTTTAAAATCTTACAATCAAAAAATATCATTACCATAGAACAGCTCACGGTTTAAAGTACAGATCTGAACACATGTAACTAGTCTCCACAAAGGAGATGCAGTCGAATCAATCAGCAAAGTTTTAAAAGGAAATCAATTTCATGTAACTCTATGCATTATTTGCCCTGAAATTTTATTCAAATAGAATCTTATTAGCAATGAAGTTGCCAAAAAGATCTTAATATCACTAAAGTTGCTACTGAATCAGTAAATTGTTGACCTACCCTTCCCAAGAAGCAACTTTCCAAGCAATAGTTTTGAAAGGATTTTAAATAATCGAAAAACAACAACTGGCTCAATTTTGGACTGTGCAACCTGTCCAGCCTCATGCTGTGCATTAACGGATGGGTGCAAAGAAAAGCTTTATGTGTGATGCAGACATTAGCCTGGCACCAGTGCAGCATTCACTGCAGAAGTGGATGCATGGCCTGTGGTGCAAAGTAAGTCTAGAGATAGGCCCCTGTAGGCTGTAGACTACTTTTGATATTCTGAATGCAGTACAAAGAGAGTGTAATAAATCTTTCTGTTCTTCAAAATTTTAGAACCAAGCTCGATCACACATCCCTACATGCCATTACAACTTAAACTTTTGGTTACTCAAGAAACCTTGTGAAATCTCCAATTTTAGGTCTTTAAGTCCTAAATCAGTGCAAACCTAAATCAACAGAGTTGAAAATACTGTTCTACCAGATGCGTAACTTGGAAGTTTAACAACACATGTGTATTTGGTCACAGTATCACCAGTCTGCAATGCCTACTGCATATTTATTTAGACCATGGTGCTCAGCACAAGTGTTTTATAAGGCAGTGGCTACAGAACCGCCATGGATCTTTAAATTTGAAACCTTATTTGACTGCCTCCTGCAATGTGACAGTAATGCACGATGAGCATGCAGTAGGCTTAGTAGAAACATAGTAAAAACAAAGGTAAACCTAAAACCTATCCCTAACCTAATACTGAGCTAACCCCAACCTAACCATAACCTAATGCTAAACTAACCTGACACTAACCTAATGCTAACACCTAAACCCAACCCCTAAAGCAAAAGTTTGGAAAGTTTTGAAAGAAGTAAAGAAAAACTGATCCCATGAATTGAAATGTGCAAGCAGTCACTATTACAAAAACGCAAGGTGCTAAGGTGAGAGGCGAACCCACAACTGTTGGCATGGCAGACTTGAGACGTATCCGTTATGTTACCAGGTCGACTCGGGAATAAGTTTAGAAATAAGATCCATGGATGGTTGCATAGCCACTTCCTTTTATAACTGTATCAAGACACAGCAAATAGTTTTTTTTTCCTGCAAATTTGAAAAGCCTGCATCACCAGTTGTTTCTTTAAATAGTAAAAGTGTAAAATTTTATGAAAAGGTCAAGATTCTTAGCGTACTATGCCAAGCCTAACTGAATGGTGATAAGAACATTCAAAAACAAGTGAAATCATTTTATTGAGCAGCAAACATGCTCAAGGGCACCTTTGTTCCTTTGTGATTTACTGACAGTTAAACAACGTTGCATGCCTATTGCATGTCAATGTATGATTGTCAATTATATAACATATACATAGTCTGGTATTAAATGTGTTTGTATTGCCTAAAACAACACCCATCAAATTTTACATTTAAATCTCCATGGATGTAAGTATTTTCCTACCTTAAGTTGCCTATTTTGTCAGGAATTTTGACATCTTGATTAGAAGCAAGTTTCATGCATTTGCTCAACAATGTGAATCTTGTAGCTTTTTATCAGTTCACATCACATGTCTGATGCTTAATGCAAATCTCAATTTTTCTTACTGTGTCATGCTGAAGCATGACAGTAACCAACTGGAGTAGTTGATGCTGCATTGTTACAGTGCTACCTCCTATTCAGTATGACCTACATATACCTAGCCCGTGATGTGTTGTGACTAAGCTTTTTTTTGCCCATTGTGTTGTATCAACTCACTCCTGTGGTAAGTCTGACGTAAAGAAGTTAAAGAAGGTAAATTAAATCATATCTGGAGAATCACTTGCAACATTTTTTAAAAAGCAATCTCTGTAGTTCAAATCCTATGCTTTTCTGAGATGTACAGTATACTAGAGGCATTCAAATTCAACAGAAACTTTCCAATCAAGGAGTATCAATGCCCTTTCAAATGCTCAGGTGTTGCATACAAGTTAGTATGTTCTTGTAGTGACTTCTGTATTGGTCAGACCCATTGCAACCTCATCAGCTTACTTTACAACATCAAAATTCCAAAGAATCAAAGCTACATGGCTACACCACAACATGCTTTGAAAGCATTGCAATTTTGATGAACCAGTTATCTTCCTTTCCACTAATGATTGTTTCCACCTTAACATTGACAAACCATTCATGATACAAGACAATGCTAAATGTCAACCTCAGCTACACACCATTGTTCAATCTGAATGTTTGACTCAGACAAAGTTAATTCTCTTGTTAACTGATTGCTTTCCACAATGTGTGTCTACGAGTTTCTCTCATATTTTTTTGTTTATGTTGCACCTGGATACTGGTGCAACATTTGTATACTTTATCTGATCATTGCTGATACTGAAAGCAGTTTACTGATTTTTGGTTGTGGCAATTGGCGGCAGGCCGAAGCCTGAAATTTGCTTCTTGCTGGGACAGTTGGGATGAATGCCCTTGCCCAAGGAGCGCTACAGCAATTCACTCAGTGGTCGTGGATCAAACACCCAACCTTTCAATTGAGAAGCAGACACTTTACCACTGAGCTAATGCCTCCCATTTGTTAAACAGCCAATATGATTTCAACCTGCTCCTTGGTTGTTGCATTGTTTTTCTTATACTGTTCAACCAATTTCATTAACATTTAAAGCTTGGCCCCAATATCAAAATATTTTTCACTGCTGATAAGCCATGCTAATACTAATATTTTTGCATTACCTAAACCACAGTTGAAGGACAATACAATGCATATTAAACAATTGGCAAAAATTAGAATAAATTACAACAAACGAAATATATGAAAATATTTGCCTTTTTGCAAAAGAATGATTTAATACTCAAAATTTAACAAGTTTGGAGTTAGAATGAAGGACCACACAATACTGAATTCTATACAGATGTCGCTCACTATAGAAGTCAAACATCCCTTTGATTTGTGCACTGTCAGTCATCTACTTATCATACTAACACTTACCACAAACTGGTTTATTTTGAGGACAATCATATGACTGGTCTGTACATTATTCACTAATTCAAGTTGTCAGGGTGCTGGTGAAGAACAGGACTATGCATTAGAATTAATAAATCAGCGATAGAACAAAAACTTAGTGTGGTGGTCAGATTATGGCACCAAGAAGTTCGACACAAAGAAGATAAAACATTCAGCCACTCATGTTTTGAAGTAGCAATAGAGATCACCTGCTGAAATTACTCTATTACTGCTGGAAACCATGGGTGACTGAACGTGTTGTCTACTTAATTTTGATCTTCTTGGCTATGCAGTCTGACTGCAACAAATGGCCACCCAATAAGAGTGATTTGAAAGGTGCAGTAAGCCCCTCGCACAAAGACCTTTTGTTGAAAGTCATCTTGATGTAAGGCTGGTTGAAAGTTAGGAGAGATGTGATGGTTGATGTCACATAATCACTGCGATATATATAAAATTACCATAAACAGAAGGCACATCTAAGACCTTCCCTACATAAGCTTATGATGAACAAATACTAACAGAGTGGTCACATGGGTGATCTCTACTGCTACTTGAAATCTTGGGGACTGAACATGTTGCCTGCTCAGTTTCAAAATTCTTGGCAATGTAATCTGACTGCAACATTGGGCTCCTGAACATTTAAAATAACACAGTAGAATAGTTGCTTTCATGAGCAAATTTTGTCAATATATATTGGCAGAATTTTGTTCATGTAACCCCAATGCTATTGTTATATTACCAAGACAATGAATCTATTAAGCTCTACTCATATTTACAGTTTTCATTCACAAAGAATCAAATTTTTTTAATTTTTTCAAAAACTCTTAAGAAGTTTCAATATAACAACATTATATATGAACTATAAAATAGTTGTACAGAAAACATGGGTGTAGAATCATTGAGAAGCTGTAAAAACACACAAGTTTGAGTTATATGTAACTTACCCTAATGCCATTGCATTTAGGTAAAAAACAGTTTCCAGTGCAATCATTTCGAAGTTGTACAACAATATTTTTATTTGCAAACAAAATAGGTGAGCAACTCTAGCATATGACGACAAACAATGTGTTGGAACTTCCTTTATGCAGCTATAATTTATGCACTATCTTTCTCCGTAATGCTTACCTTGATCTGCACAATGTAATGAAAACGACACAGATATTTATACAAATATATTGTACAGTAACAAAAAAGAAGTAGAATATCAAGCCACATTTACTACAGCCAATGACATAAAAATAATTATTAAAAGAGTATTTTAACTAAATTCTAACACTCAATTGTTAAATATAAACACCTAAGGTGCTGGTTAGTTTTGCTTCCCACATCCTCCTCTTCACTGTCATCACTAGAGCTTGTTGGAGTTAGTGATCCAGAATAATCAGAAGTAATTTCAGTATCTGGCATAATTGTTCCAAATAACTTGCAACACCACACCACAATTTCAACTTTGAAGAACTTGCATTTCTTTCCAAATGTGAAGAATTATCAACAAAAACTTAATATCATATTATTTCCAACACTATGACACTAACTGTCAAGACGTTCACCCTTTTTTCAACATAAATACTTTAAAACATAAATAATTTTGAGAATTTCAGTTTAAACAAACTTACAACCAAGTTTATTTTGCAAAATGCTAAAATAAATCATTATTTTCAAACAACTAAAATGCTTTGAACAAACTATCAGTCATAAAAGGCACTGAAAACTTAAAACAAGTCACAAAGTATGTATCCTCAACTCAAGAAGCGCATATTAGCCTAGCTGATCTGCACAGCACAACAACTTTTTTTTTTCAAAAGATGCAAAACTATAAGGAATAAAAATAAAAGTTCAATTAATAAATATCAAAAAAACTTTTTTAAATGTCACCCTGCAAAAGCAACGACAATTTCATTAAAGATTTTGATCAAAATAGTAGACAAATAAATGGAATTACATTAATTATAATATCCCAGGTTTGGAAACAACTACAATAATGTGCATTATTTTACAAAACTGTTGTAAATTTCATGATTTAATAATTCAACCATCCAAAATGCACTATGATTAAGAAAATTACTAAGAGATTGCAAAATTTTTGAAAATATAAAGTTATAAGCAGTAAGGTTAAGAAGCAACACTCAATGATAAATGTGATAAACAGATGCATTTTTTGTTATTGTTATTATCCATAACTAAAGCAGCATCAACTTAGGGAAAACTATGGCATTAAGGAAAAGATAACTGTTGACTTATGAACTGCTTGCATGATCTGCACTGTTGTTTGCAACCTGGAATAGAAAAATAAATTTTGTGCACAACAGTTACCATGAGGTACACATGATAATTTCTTCAAATTTCCTGCACTTACTTTAAGACATTACTTAGGAGGTATGATGGGTTGAGCGCATGCTATTTAAGCTAGCAACCTGTGTTCCATTCTTAACCAAGACACACCAAAGACTTAAAAAACAGCATTTGCCAGCTGTCCAGTCTTTGGTCAACATCAAAAGGTGGTTCCAAGGGAAAAGTTCCCACGTAGTACCACCATTAAAGATTTCATTTGCTATCAACGTAGCATTCACTATAAAAGTAGCCATTTAGCCTCCAGATCATAGCATAAAGAGATAAGTGCTCGTGGACCACTCATGATGCTCCATAGGGAGTACAAAGCAAGTATATATAATAAAACTGAGCTAAAAGATCTCCAAACCGTCCAACATTTCCAACCATTATGCAACCCATTTATTCATTCATATAGTGTGGATCCTAAACTATCCAAATCCAAAATGCAGTTAAACCAGGTAATTGGATTCGGTTTAGATCTTCCAAACATTAGCAGTAGACTTGCTTCAACCACATTGAAACTTAATGCACATGAACAGACATTTTTTCAGTCTACTCACATGTGTTTTTCTCTTGCACCATGTGGAAACACAACACTATTGTGCATATACTGACAACTAACATTTTCCAGTCCACAGCGTGAGTTTTTTTTGAGATACTAACATGTGTAGCAATTTCTGCAGTTGCTTGACCGGCCATATGCGTTTGTCAGTTGTTGAGTGCATTGGTTCCTGCATGTTTTAAAATCAGTTGTAGTTGCTTTGTTAACACGCCAGGTGACAAAATGTCTGGAAGGACGAAAACTGTGAATGAGCAGTTGCCTTTGGTGCAGAAATGGCTTGAAAAATCTTAGCATAACTTGCAACATCAGCCTCTTCAAAGAGATATTTTTCCAGTGCAGAATTAACTGCCACCAAGTTGTGATCACAGTTAACATGCAGACATTTGGAAAACCTTAATGTATTGCACTATACAGCTGCATGCCGTGTAGAACAAGACATAAAATTTGCGTTAATCAATCATAGATGAATTAGCAATTGGGTTTTTGAACACTCTGCAGAACAATAGAGCAGCGTTTTTATGAGCGAATATTGCCAAATACATATTGGCAGAATTTTGCCAATGTGATACATCAGCAACATGGCCATATCAAGCGATATACATTGGCATTAAGGAAAATGCGTTGTGTGGCCTCCTTGGTTTTTGAGTAGATGACCTTTTCTTTAGTGATAGTACTGTATTATGTAACGTCTTCACTCCCACACGCAATGTGCTACACTTAAGCATACATCGCAGTAACAAGGAATACACAAATACATAAATGAATACAAGGATATATATGTGGTGGTAGTAGAGGATACGCTTGATGGCACTAATACATTTACTTTGATGAAACACGATGAAGCATAAACGATGAATGAATGATGTCATCGTAATTATTGTAATTTATGCTGCGATGACTTTCCAAGAACACCAATGTGTAAAATGCAAGGGGAGAGTGAAAGGCTTCAAAAGACCAAGGGTCATTTAGGCTACAGACCTCCCAAGGACGAAGCAACTTATAGGGTAAATGGAACAGTTTATAGCAGTAAATCATTTGCTCTGAGTATAAAGGAAATATGGCTTATTGGAGCAAAATGCATTGCTGGCAAGGTCAAGCCACCAGAAGAAAATGGTTTAACGTTGTCACATTGAAGATTTGCTGTTTTCACATATTTAAAATATTGGTGAAAGCTAGAGAGGAAATGTGTCAAAAGTTATAAACCACTGCACTGTGCAGCACTGCAATGTTCTCAGGTACAATGCATTGCAGGAAAAAAACAGAATAGGATTCGGTATACTGGATTTGGTTTATCTATTCTAGAATAATTTTGGAATAGTAAACTATTCTGAAATGCCTATCCCTACTCTTCTCCAGTAAATTGGACTGTAAGCAGGAAACAATGATATATTACACATAACTATATAATGGTCATCACAGGATGTGCAAGGCATACAGCCACAAGAAACTTTGAAAAGCACATGTTGTTAGTGAAATATGCACAGTCATTAACATGGCAAGACTCACAGAATCTGTAAGACTTTACAATGCAAAAAGTCAGTTGGTAACCTATGCAGTGTTTGTAAAATCTAGTACCTACAACATAAAATCCATACAAAATGATAATGCATACTCTTTCAAGGTATGTGCATAAGGTAGCTAGAATGTTTGTCTATAATATATGCAAGCAGGTGTGTTTATGTGTGTTTAAGTGTAGGTAAGTTGTAGGCCTGAACAACATTGCTTTACAGAAAGAAGATAGGCTTAGGCTTGAATGGAGAGTGGAAAAGTTTGCATTGGGAAGTACTTTTGCATGCTATGATAGTGTTTTTAAAATGAAACATAATTTTGTCCAGCAAAAAAATCTAACAACTTCGCTCTTCTTCACCACTGCTCAGTCATATATCTGCATGCTCGGCACTCACTACATTTAGCCACTTGCACCAATCGCAGGGCGTTCTTATGAAGGTACTCTACAAGCTAACCTCATAGTGCTGTACAACTAGACACTGCCTTAATCAACAGCATTGCATAAAGATTAATGTCACCCTTTACCAAAGAGTCTTACCAACAAGCTACCTAATACTACTGTATACTAGTAGTTACTGATGAACCCACGAATAATGAAGTGGTAGTGTTCTGGAGACTAAAGCAAACAGAGCATTAGCCTAGTTACTGTATTGCTTCAAGTCTAAACATCTGTGACCTACACTACAGTAGTACTGTTTTATAATAGCAATATTTCTACTCACAAAAGTTTAAGGCATGCATGATAAATCATGCCTCAACATAAAGAAGATCACCAGCAAATATTTAAATTGAACTAACTATTAAACACTATACCATTATAAAAAGGCAGTGGCTATAGATATGCCTGTGGATCTTGAAATTTAAAAACTTATTCATACACCACCTGTGACGTAACAGTAACACACGACGAGAGTACAGCAGGCTTGATAGAAACAAAGTAAACATAAAAGATAATCCTTAAATCTAACCTTAACCTAATCCTAACCATAAGCTAAGGCTAACCTAACCCTAAGCTAACCCTAACCTAACGCTAACCTAACCTAATGCTAACCTAACACTAATGCGTAAAGGTAACACGTAAAAGCCTGAAAAAAAGTTAAAAAAAAGTAAAGTCAGCAAGGTGAGAGTCGAACTGAAAACTATTGGCATAGCAGCCATAACGCATAACCGCTACACCACGAGACCCACGCTGTTTGAATGACAAACTGACCCTTTTATTTGAAATGTGTTAGGCCAGGCGTATCCGTAATCACTTCCTATAAAAAAACACTACTTAATGCAAGTGATAACAAAGTTGAACTGAGTGCAAGTAATCCTGTTACAATCTTAGATTGCTCCAATGTCGTCATGATTACCATCTATGGCATCATGATCATAAGGCCTAAAACAAAAAGCCAGTTTCAAAGAATGAAAAGTAGCCTAGTCTAGTATTGCACCCTAATAACTCAACTGAAACAGTTGGCTCAAACTATCATATACTTTACAAGGCCACTGACAGTCTAATTTTGAAGTATAACAAACAAGGAAACATTTAAAGACAAAAGAACACGTAATAAAAAGTTTAACAATATCAATAAAACATCAACAATCTCAAAAATGAATGCAAGTGGTAGGCTACAGTAGATGTCACTCAGGCACGTCATTTTCGTAAACAAATATACAAATAAAGCTCATCTTTCCACAAAATCCACAATTTCAAAACAAATATGAATAACAACGGTAAAATTTTTTTGAAATCAATTGCAAAATTGCAAAAAATCAGCCTGAAAAAATACTCAGCAGCCCTTGTAATTCAAGCAGAGTGTCGTAGCAACGAAATTGAACGGTAATCGCACAGAACGTGTTTCGGATCACTTGTCACCACTACTTCCGCAGAAGTGAAAGAAGGTTTCTCCAAAATTGAAACGAGTATATAAAGTGCACTGTGCACTAGTTGTTGTAAGGCAATCAAATGTTCTAGGTTTGCTGCAACTCTCGAAGAACCGGTGTCAAGTGAAAATTGTGACTTGCTAAATTTCTGACTTCACACCATGTGCGCATGCACAGAGTAATATTCTACATATCAAACACGCTGAGAAAAGTGAAAATTAGGGTTTAGGGTAAGGTTGCCAGACGTCCTTGAGCGCCAAGAATTGTCCTTGAATTTGCTGTCAACACTTGCTATGTCCTTGATCCTTGAAAAACATCTTGTTGTCCTTGAATATCTTCCAGCGTCCTTGAAAATTCTTGAATAGTTTTAAACTGTCCATGTTTGAACTATTGATGACATTGAACATTCAAGAATCAAGAATAAGCAATTTAGATGAAAAGAACAATGTGTAGATAAAAGTATTCAAGAATAATTGTGTTGTCTGAATACGTTTTGTTTAGCTTTCAATTTCGTACATGGTTAGCTCAGCCTGATTTGCCCATATATGCAAGCTTGCTGAAAGGGTTACAGTAGCCATGGGCGTCTGCAGAAATTTTTCCAGGGGGGGAACGTCAACATTTTGCTTATCATTTTCAGGTTGCTGACGTTGCAATGCAAATGGACGTTCACAAAACGCTTTTCTGTTTCTACGCCACAAAGAAAATTCCCCGTGAAACCACGTGCCCCCTTCGCATCTATTTTGACAGCTTTTTCAAGTGGAGCTGTAGGCTATACGAGTTTGCCACAAACGTGTACTTTCTATCATCTGTTACAACTTTTGTTGAATTGGCACATAAATGTCGTTATCAAATCATTGTGAACTCCACACAAATGAGTCTGAAATAGACTTGAACTATCAACAACTACGTTTGCGGTTCTCTCATTAGATCTGTGCTGGTTGAACAGAACTCACTTCTGAAATCTTTTGTCCGAATTGTTTTCTACTCTTCGGCTGTCAAAAATACTTTTTCTTTTCATAAACTGTCTAATATCCATTTTTGCGAGCACTTTCTACAAATAAGTCATATTTTAAGAACAATCAACGCCCAGATCAACATTAGCAGTAAAAAAACAAGAAAGTTAGATACTCTGGCAAAACTGCTTCATTGTATCGTAACACGACTATCGGACAACTTAAGAACTTACTAAAATTAGAACACCAGGCAGGCGTAAAAACTGAGCAGATAAATTATGAAAACTCGCCAGTGCGGTGAATATAGCTTTGCACTTAGTTCTGACTAAGCCTTTCAGACATATTCCCAGAAGACTTTCACAGAGGTATTTCTAACGAGCCACGTAGTTTTATACTGTGTGAAAAGAAGCTGCATAAGCGTAGCTTAATTGAGCTATTCACTCAGGCACATTGGTCACACTCACAATCTCACTCTATGATGGATTTTTGAAACTTGTGGAAGCGGAAGCATTGCTACACATTCACCCCTGCTTCTTTTCACACAGTAGACTATAAAACAATGCGTCTTGACGTCACTGGTGTAGGTGGTGGGTGTGCAGGAGGTGCAATCGCACCCCATAAAGTTTTGATTTGGAAAAAATTTGGGCAAATCTTTGAAAACTTTCACAAAATTTCTGAAAATCTGAGCAAAACCTTGAAAATCTGGGCAAATATGGCGCCCAAAAAAACAGGAAAAGATTTTTTTGGAGGTCACTTTTTCTTATGGAGCTTTTTTCGGGCAAGTTTTCAAAAATTCGGGCAAAAATTCTTTGCACCCCCAAAAATTTGCCTGCTCCTACACCATTGCTTATCGTTATCGGCAGTCACTGTGTCGCTGCATCACCTGCCAAAGATGTCTGCGGTCAAGAATCACATGCAGAAAAACGCATTAATTATCACAACTTGAAGTGAACCTTTGAAGATTCGTTGCCATGTTATTTTTACGCAAATAAGCGAAAGAGTAGAGCGAAGCGCTCGCAAGTTTCGCAACGTGAATCTGCAGGTGAAGGAGTAGACATGAGTGAACTGCAAGCTCATCACTGCATCACACCAGAACAGTGAAGCTGCGGCTTTTGTGCAGTGTGAGTGCCATACCGGTAAATAAAGTGTTGTTGCAAGAATTAAATCGATTAATCGGAATCGAGATGCTGACTTCAGATTTTCTAATATTTTTTGGTTCTTGAACCCAATTCCCAGGGGGGTACAAACCCGTTTTGGCCCTCTGCAGACACCCATGAAAGTAGTTATTTTTATCTCTTGAATATCTCTTGAAACCGTATCGTTTGAAAAACAATACAGGTTGTCCATAAAGTCTCTTTACAATTTAAAAAAATTATTAAAAAGTGAAATGATGAGATATCGCAATGAGGTTTGTTTTATGTTAATCAGTATTTCATA
>JGI24158J21664_10003346_pt1 | contig 20044 bp, 8 predicted proteins | sample Ectturendosymbi3_FD_21664 | JGI IMG/M metagenome (IMG submission 21664) | reverse complement strand
CCGGACAACAACAATCGTCACGCACGACTTAATGCGCTTTTCTTGCGTGCAGTGTAAACAGGCGAACGGACACCAATCGCAGTCGCTCCGTTTACGTACGAAAGTAGATTTGCGTGTAAACGCACCTTAGCAAGGTTTACTAGATTACTGGCAAAATTCACTAGGAAACATTACGTTTACTAGTAGCAGCATAACATGAAAGTTATAAACAATTGGTAGCGAACTAGCATCGCTTTGCACAGCAGTACAGTAACAGGAGGGTATTAAAAAAGCGATGTAAACAAATGTGGACTTTTCTGTGGAAACAAATTTTATGTTTTTAGCACGGTAACCAGTCTTATGATTTTCTCCTAAGCTTTGCAGGTTAAATTGTACTTCACTTTGTGATTCATCACTGCTTATTATGAGTGCAAAAGATAAGAATTCAGAAGTTTTCAGCTATTTTTAAAAAGTTGAATGTTAATTTTGTGCTAGAGGTCATACTATTTCGTTGAACAAAGGGCTTTTAAACACATCTTGGCATTTGTGTTAATGCAAATGTGTGCATATTAGAAAGAACACATGAGAGAGGCAATCGACTATGTGTTCTGCGCTCTTTGCATGGTTTGCCCTGGCAGCGCTGTTAGCTGGAATCGGCAAGACTGCAACAGGGAAAGCATGCAACGAGTGCAAAACAAATAGTCGATTGCCTCTCTCATGTATTCTTTCTAATATGCACACATTTGCATTAACACAAATGCCAAGATGTGTTTAAAAGCCCTTTGTTCAACGAAATATGCAGAAAAATAGCAGTTCTATTGAAACTGAGCAACGTTACCTTTGCAGTGTTCTTCACTTCAACCGCCAAAATTTAATGTTGGTAAGTCCACCTAGTGACTAGGCTACAACTTGTGGTACTTATTGAAACATCCTACTGAACATTTAAAATTAGCACGAGACGTACCAAGAAATGTTCGTCGCAATTGCCTAGATGTCAGGCAGAACCGTGCAACGAGTGCAAAACACCGGGCCATTTGGGACTGGTCTGTGTTTAAATGCTCGGACACAAATGCAGTTTTCCAAACAGCCATTTCCTTGAATCTGGTCGTAAGAAATAACAAAAGGTCCTCAGTCACTGACGGCAAAAACAGCGACTGCCTTTCCAGAATTTTTCTATATAGCCGATATTTTGAGTTACGTTTCTGCTAGTAACTGTTCTCTGAACCGTCTGAATCTGTGATTGTTTTTTTTTTGCTGAGTTTCTCACGGTAAGTGCGCTGCTTGCAAAAAACTACCAGATTAAATTACTCAAAAAAGTTTGGTATATTCTCTTAGTTTTGTGTACTTCATTTAATTCATTTTCCATTCAACTTGAGGCACACCAAGACAATTGAAAATATTAATTTGTAAAAAGGAACAGAAGCCGGAGCTGGAGCCATGAAAAAGAGAGCTCCGGAGCCACACTTATGAAAACCAAGAACTCCGGAGCTGTGTCCTTTTTACGACGACTCCGCACAAGGTCGTATGTAAGGGGGGGTTGGGGTTAAAAAAAACCCTGAGCTTGATTTTTACAAAAACTTTATTACCATTGCAAAGACGATTAATTGTTTTCGCATACTTTTTGCTTGTTAATTTGTCGACTTAATGCAAATACCACGGAATAAATTTGCATACAAATATCAAGGAACATTGTAAATGGGTGGGCACAAAAGTAAGAATTAGATTTTGGCGGGAATCTAACTTATCGTCTGCGCCCAGAAACCATCTCACCACTTTTTGCAGACCTTTCGTCCACTACGCATGTAAGATTGTGTTTCGCGATAGTTCACTTTTGTCCGAAACAGTTGTCTTTATTATGTCTGCTTAGGCTGTTCAGCGCAAGCGCTGACCGCATTGGCTACAATACCATGTTATGTAGCATGATAGAACTGTTGCACGAGCTCAGAAACAGCAATTTTTAACAGAGAAACATTCAGGCATTTGATAATGTCTCAGCAGGGAAAACGGAAAACTAAAAGTTTGCTGGGCTTCTATAAATAACAAAAAATTGACAGTTTCTTGCGTACTTTATGCGCATTCTCAATTCTTGTGTAGTTCAGCAAGAATCGATCTTGCAAACCGGGGTGTGCGCCAGCCAGTCCAGTCGCACACTTTTTATACTCGGCTGCTCGTATTCGATAAGACATTAGCGCAGCCTCATTTTGCCGTTGTAAATTGCTCTGACGCACCCTGTTTCAACACGCAGCCTGATATTTTTGCAGTTATGAACTGCTGTGTCGTAGCGTTGAGTTTATTTTCCTCCGATATTCTAACTTGGAGCGCTGATAGTTTATAAACTCAGTGCGTGAGAAGAATATGCCTATTATGTCAACAAACTTCGCCAAAACGTTGGTTTGAAAACATGAATATGACGTCAAATTGTTACGTCACTAAGAGTGCACACCAAATGCAAATGACCATTATATGCCACTGAACGAACCCCCCCATTAAAAATTTCTGCGTACGCCACTGGATCCGAAGCCCTGGTTCATAGAACAGCCGTTTAGGCCGTTTTTTGCAAGCGATTTTGTGAAACATCAGCGTTGAACAGGTCCTTGATCAGAATTGTCAAAATAGGAAGTACTTCCGTTTTTAGCTGTGAACCGGGCCTATTGTTTTCGGCCAGATCAAGACTAGAATTTCCAGACTGAACTCAAACCTCACGTGACAAACTCCGGTTTCAATCTACACTACCATGTTCTGAAACTCAGACCACGGAATTTCAAACAGCAAAAACTTCTGTCAGTGCTTTTTACGGCAAAATGAAAAACACCACAAGTTTTGAACTGATTCAGGAGTTGCAGTAGACAAGTCTTATGCTGTACCAAAGATACTTGTCCCAAGAACTTTTGGTTCGGTTTGCACTCTTCAAGAGGATATAGAAGTTATAAAACTTCGGCCTACATTGTTAGCTACTTGTTTACGCTAGCCTAATATGGTTGCGACAATTAAAAATTTTAGGTTTGACTTAATTTACTGCAGTAGTAAAAATAAATTTGTCCTGCAACAGCATTGTACTATATCATGTAAGGCTTCACACCGCGCTGTGTTTGAGGCTTAATTTTGACCAAATTTTACTTAAGCAATTCCAAAAATCCTGAGTGTCATGTTACCAGGCAAGTATTTTTCTTAAGTTGTTTGGAAAAAATCACACAAGTTTTATTAAAATTTCAAAAATTAGAGGCATTATTAGCCGTTAATTTGCATTTTCCACAGTCCAAATAAAAACTGTGCCAGAGCAACACCAGCGCGAAATGTTCAACGAATTTACATCGATGTTCAGGCTTGTAACAAACTTCTTGCTAAGATGTGTGAGAGACGAGAACGCTAAATTCAGCAAGTTACACAAGACCGCATTCGGCGTTTGAAACCGGCTGTTTGATACAATGGGTGCCAATCTGCGTCCTCAAACCTGGTAAGATTTTTTCGATTCGCGGTGGACATGAATATGCGTTACTTGTCCAGTTTCATGCTCGGCGTTATTGGGCGGGTACAAGAATAAGGTCAACGTGCAGTCTTGCCGCTGGCTCGCCACCAATGCAGCATTCACTACGAAAGTAGCCGCGTAGGTGCGGCGCAGCAGACCAATTGTGACACTACGACCTGAACAAGTTTCATTGCCAGCAAAATATTATGCTGCGTGAAAATTTTTAATACCTCCAATTTATCTCCTGGAGCTAACAACGTTTACGCACGTCCCGGCGACATCCAAAATCTAATACCATACAACAAAGCGCACAATTAATACTTTATTATGACGGACGAACGTGGAGTTCGTTCGGTTGATGATGTCAGGAATAGGATAGCTAGGTAGAATATTTCGCTGGTGGTGGCCTCTAATAGACGTGCCTCGTTTTTTGACATGGGAAATCTAGTTGCGTTGCGAAATTAAGAAATAGGTCATGGGAATTATGAGTGTATCTGAAATTAAAACACGGTCTTGTAAGTTCGTATGGTATCCGATGAAATTTGCGAAATTAAGAGTGAAGATCAAAAAGATCATCAACTTTACGAATCGCATATTTCGTGTCCCACAGACTTTCCACATATATATCATTTGGAAAGGTTACAGATTTCGAAATAGGCAGGTCTATGAGTCTTTCAATGCTCTATTAATATGGTTTGGTAAAGATCCAACAACCATCCCTTTTCCGTTGCCACCTTGTTTTATTTCTAAAAAGGACTACTGCTCAAAGTCNACCATACCTATGGCACTGTCAAGATAGTTTTCTTCATACGTGTAGCAGAACCNTCGCCAGAAAGTCGTCAACAGGGGGGCTTTACGTTTGTGCGGGGGGCTTGACATTCAAATTTGACAAAAATTCCGCTAATCTATAGTGTTTCATGTTTCAATTTGGGGGGGCTTGGAGCTTTGTTTGGGGGGCTAAGCCCACCAAAGCCCTCCCGTGGCGACAGGACTGACGTGTAGGAGCGGGCAAATTTTTGGGTGTGCGAAGGGTTTTTGTCCAAACTTGCCCGAAAAAAACTCTGAAAAAGATAACCTCCCAAAGGAAAACGATTGCATTTCATTTTGGGCACATTTTTTTCATATCAAAGCACATCAAACGCCATTTTGCCCAAATTTTCCCCAAAAAAACTACAAAAAAATGACGTCCAAAAACACTTTGCACTTTGATTTTGTGCGCTATTTTTTTTTAAATCAAAGCGCATCAAGCGATTCTGCGACGGTTTTCACACATTTTGCCCGAATTTTAAGGGATATTGCCCGAGGATTTTCACGAAATCAAACTTTTGGGGGTGCGCTAGCACCCCCGCCTCCTACACCAGTGGTTTTCTTGTTGGCTTCATCACAGCAATACAACCCTTTCGTTTGTGTCCCAACTGCTAATGGCATCGATTTATTACTGCTACATATAGCTGCTTTTGTATTTCCGTGAAGCATGTGTTTGAATTCAATAAACCTATCTGCCACATACCAAACCATTATTCGACACAACATACACAAAATTAATAATCCACACAAGATTGGTGCAGTTACAATAGTAGCAAAAGGAGCTCTTCAGCTAATAGTGCGGAAGGTGACGCCTGCAACTGCAGTGGATGCACAGCATTTTCCCATAATTTTAGAAGAGGAATGGCGACTGCATGGAGATGATGTGTTTATGACTGAGCTCTATCCAAGCTGGTTTTTTTTGGTCACAGACCAAAATGTTTTTTAAATGACCGAAAAAATTTAGTCATTTGGTCAGAATGTCTGAAAATATATGCTAATGAACACTACTCTGGCAAGTTTAAATACAACTGTGAGACCGATGACCGAAATGTTTCAATGACCACTTCGTCTCATCAAAAATGACCGAAATGTTTCAGCAAAAAAAAGTTTCTAAGTCTTGTGCTGTTTATAGGTACTTGCAGCAAAACCTGTGCTATGTTTGTGCTGGTTAAATTTGGGGGTGAAGTGGGGTAGTTTTGTAAAAACAAAACTTTCTGCCTACTAGTGTGATTTTGCACATTTTTATTATACGGGATTGTTCATACGGCAACTATATCCAAACTCTTAAACAAGATTTGTGTGGGACTTAATAGATATTGCTGAAAGTGCTCAAACAGCAGAAGCCCTATTTGTCCGGGCCAGGGGCGAATCCAACCAGTAAGGTTAGGGGGCGGTTTCAGCAATATTTGGTAGTCAAGTATCATTACGGGTTCACTACTGTAAGAGAGATGAACTATACTTCACAACACTGCTGTGACAAAACAGTGGACGCTGTTTTCGGAATTGTACAAATTCATGGTGAATAAAGTCACTTTCGCAGGTTTTAGGACTCCCCTGGTCCGGGGATACATGAGCAAAACGCTCAGTACGACGACACCTGAAAACGCCGATTGCAGTGAATCTCGGCGAAATTAATAAATACCTCGTGAGGTATGTAATCAGCAGGCAACTTTTCTAACATATCTTGGGCTTGTCTATACACCACAGCTTCGCGAGTTTCACCGGATCCGCTCCCAGCATCCTTGGGTTGTATATTTAGGATAGTATCCAATATACCAGTTGCAGTGTTTGTTTGATACGTGATGTCCGCATTCATATGCAATCCAAAAACTTCAGGCTTGTCTGTCAGTGGGAGAGATTCGATAGCTTCCATCACCTGCAAATAATTTAAACAAATTAGTATCTAACATCATATTTCATATTTAAAATATTCACATGTGTTTGATTTGAAAAATACCAGGGTACACAGTGCATAAAGGGCTTAACTTATTAGGGTCTTATACTCAATACTTGCGACTAAAAGTAGTGAAAACAAATCTCTACCAGTAAAACGTATTTGTCCACTAACATCCGTTGAATCCAAATTAATTGAAAAAAATCAACACTGAAAAGTTGAAATAACTAAAATTTCAATACAACTAATATCGAGCTTCAAATATTCGTTTAGCTTTCACTTCGGTGCCTCTCTGATACAGAACCTTCGCCAGACAGTTTTCAATAAGGGGACTTGACATTCTAAAAATTGACAAAAATTCCACTGATTTATTGTGTTTCATGTTTCAATTTGGGGGAGCTTGGAGGTTTATTTGGGGGGCTAAGCCCACCAAAGCCCTCCCGTGGCGACGGGACTGCTCTGTTATCTTAGTAACATTTTCTTTCAATAAATAATCAATTCTTCAGGTAAATACTGCTTTCGAACAAGATATGCACGTAGCCGAAACAAACATATGAAACGACGCAGGTCTGGTAACTGTGATTTTATGGATAACTATCCTTTATGTCCCGGGCCCGCCAAAATTTTGGCGCAGGTTTGTAACACTATAAGTCGCCAGCCGATTGGGCTAGAGAGCTGTTCAAACCATCTACGGATTCAGCAAGTCTTCTAGTGGAGATTTAAAAAAAAATTGTCTTCGTTTCGGGTTTGGGGTTCTCTGGGGGAGACGTCACAAGTGGGGGGTGTGTTTTCGTTTTTTTGGCCTACTTGACGCGGCCCTGGACGCTAATCCAATGAGCCAATTTTTTCTCTCAAGCTTTTGTTCGAAACTAGACTATCATCCGAGTCTTTAGAGCCCTTGATTGGCTTTCTGGCATACCTGGAGCCAAAATTATGCCACAAAAACCAAAAGGGGTCAAAATTTCTACCCCTACAAAAAGAAACCTGGGGTGAATAACACCCAGTTTGTATATGACCATGACTCGCCGCCAGAATAGGCTAGAGAGCTGTTCAAGACCTCTAAAGACTTGCAGTTTAGACTGCAAAAAAATTTTCAGTGTGGCTTGTCGGCATTTTTGGCCATGTTTACATAACCACAGGATGTTTTGACAGGTCTGTCAAAACATTGGATGACGTCAACATCTCTTGGGAGTTCCACAATTGAGCCGAATTCGTGGCTCAAAGCTTTACTGGATTTAAATGGATTCTAGGCTACAGTGCGGGTCTACAGAGGGTTTGATGGACTTTCTAGCGTTTCTGGTTCAAAAGTTATGGCCTGTTCAAACCATCCACGGATTCGGGAATTCCTCTAGTTCACATTTTTAAAAAATTTTCGTTTTGGGTTTAGGGTTTTCAGTGGGTGACGTCATAATTGGGCATGTTTTCATCTTTTCGCCTAAGTTCACCGGGCGGTAACCCAACGAGCAATTTTTTGGTTCAAGTTTTTTTTGGAAACTAGGCTATCATCCGAGTCTTTAGAGCCCTTGATCGGCTTTCTATCTTATCTTGAGCCAAAATTATGGCTCAAATACCGAATTTTTGACAAAAATAAAAAAGTTACACGAAAGGTATGACTTCACCTCTCAGGGCAAATTTTGGCCAGCCATAACTCAGCAGCAGATTGAGCTAGAGAGCTGTTCAAACCCTCTAAAGCAGGGGTCACCATCCTTTTTGAAACTGCGAGCTACTTCTTGTGAACCGATTAATGCAAAGGGCTACTAGCTTGATACACACTTCTGAAGTAAAATTTTTGCTCAATTCACCTTCAATTATTTTAGTATTGATATTCGTTAATGCGAAGACATTGATTATGCTAATATTATTTTTAGAACAGGTCCGCGGGCGACCTACTTGGTCCTTGCGGGCGACCTGTGCCCGCGGGCACCACGTTGGCGACCCCTGCTCTAAAGACTTTGAAAGTCTTGCAGTTTAGAATTTAAAAAAATTTAGGTTTGGGGTTTTTGGTCGATGACGTCATGACTGGGATAGGTTTTGCGTTTTTGATGACGTCATCGGCCAATCCAATGAGCCGATTTCGTGACTTAAAGTTTCATTGGAAAGCCGGCTATAATACGAGCATTTAGAGCCCTCAATCGAGCGTTTCTGGTGCCAAATTATATGGCCAAAAAGCCCCAAATTTTTTAGGAATTTTTGGGAGCCCAACCTGCTTTCGCACGTGTACGGCCTATGAGAACTAAACAACCCGTATCATGGGCGTCGGAAGAGGGGCGCGGGCGGCCTTGACCCCTGGATTTTGAAAATTTCAGCAAAATAAGGTTGTTTTCTTTGTTTGAAGTAGGAAAAACAAATTTCACTACTTTGGGCCTCCTAGAAAAATATTGAAAACCTCCCCCAGTGCCCCCCTCTGGACAAATCCTTCCGACGCCCATGTCCCGTATGTAAACGTATCTTCAAGAAAGACATTTGCACCACGTGTGCGTTCGCGGCCCATCACGAAGATCGACAATGTTTTATCATCTCGTAGCTGCAGTCCATCGCGTTTAGATTTTGTGGTCACAGTACACAGCGAAAAAAACTGACGTTTTAATCTCTACCAGCGAAAACAGCCTCCACCGTTTGCAGCATCGCAAAAATGAAGCATTTTAGTTCCTGCAGTTGTCGCCACTCAGCACTAACGTGATTTCCTTGCATTGGTGTAAGTTCTTCAAAACTTTACTGCAAAAAACTAACTTCCGAGGGGTTCCCGAATAGACTATATTGGTCGACAATTTTTGGCATCACGGTCTCTTGACTTCACCCTGAGTTGAAATGTTTAGTGTTTGCGGCAGTAAACTTGACTCGCATCACTACATTTTAGTAGGAGCACAGCCGTTTAATTGACAAACACTGCTTAAACTCCAAACTGTTTGCTGTACATTTAAGTTTTCCGGAGCACTACTGCACATAAATACCACATTACAGGCGTAACTTTACATGTCTAGATTGCGTTATGAAAATATGAAAACTGTTTAAAGGAGGCTCATATCCAAATTATCTGTCCCTTCTTATACAATATACCAACAACCTTACGGCCACTACTACACAAACCTCTTTCGTGTTTTTGAAAACGGGAATATTGTAACCGGTGTAAAAACAAAACGATTTGTTGAACATTCCTTCATGAAACCATACAGTAGCAAACGTGTTGAGAAGGCGTTTGTCATAATCATCTGTCACTCTTCCACCGTACTGCACTTCCCCTGAATCGCATACAAGCCAACATTAAATACTAACAAGAACAACAGCAGCTGTTTAGACCAGGGGTGCACAACCTTCTCGCCATTGCCGACCGAATAACGATTTGATTTTAGGAATTACGGCGGCCAGTGAATTGCTTTCACACAATGAGCCTTGCCTGCTTCCACACGTGTCTTTTGGGCTGTCTTTCTACTAAGCATGCTAACACAGTAGACAAAGGAGTTTATCAACGTACGGCCGCCACGACTTATTTTTTAAATTAGCCTACATGTGCACAGCCGGATAAATTTTTATCGAAGGCCGCAAGCAGGTTGTGCACCTCTGGTTTGGACAAATACAATTTATGGCTAAGTCTTCTTTGAGACAGTGCGGCCGTAATTCCTCCTTTAAGTGAAAACAATCGTTACAAGACATGCATTTTGTAGGTAGTTATACTATTTTAAGAAGGGCGATGTTCCACATTCTGGATTTACAAATTTGTTGCTCTATACGGGAAATTTAATCGTCCATTGAAGAAAAGTTTACCCACTGCCAAGCTTGCTGAGAAAAGGCTTTTGTATACGTGAGAGCAGCTCATGTTGTTTTGAGCTTGCTGTGCTTCCCGTACGGGACAACGCGAGCAAAAAACTGGTACTACAGCTTTGAAACCACCAAGCATAAATCCTATTGCCAAATAAACATGCCTGTTTTCGATTTTCAGAAAAGCTTCGGTTAAAATATACAGCATAGCGACTCAGATATGTCATGTGTATAGACTGCACGTTTTGAACGATACAAGCTGAAAACTGCAGGTTGATAAAAACGTACAGAACAAAACGTTTTACAGCGGCAACGTTTTACAATGTTGATTAGCTATTCCTGATAGCAGTGAAAACGTTGTAAACAGACACATATCTTACCGATCATGTATCTTACAGTAGACCACTGAATTCCACGTTTGGGATCCAAATCATCCAAATGGTTTTGCACAAATTGAACAGTTGCGTAGTGATCAGACGTATTGAATTCATAGGGAATGTTCCACCCAAGTGGCCCAAATTTACGTCTTTCCTGTAAGAACATACAGTCTCCTGCGATTATCTTTAGAGAGCAAGAGCATGGCTACCACTGCTGGAATACTTGTTAGTAATGACTTAATTGTGGCGGCCTGGAGATGGCGCCACATGTAAATGATGGTCACCGGTAGATGGTGCCCATCAGTAACAAGTCATTGTGATAGTCACCACAGGCGAATTCTCGTAATTCACTTATCCCTAGAATAATGATATAGTAGAGTGAACTCAGTGAGGGATTTCTATTGTTGCTGGTTACTTTCCCCTTAGTTTAATGACCCGAATTACCATCTTTCTCTTGTGCTTACTTCAGCAGTTCAAGGCTTTGCAGATACCTGTAACATTATTCTACAACAGGGGTTCCCAACCTGTGGTACATGTACCCCTAGGGGTACATTTACCTATCTGAAGGGGTACATTTAAGGATAGCAATAGAAGGGAAAATATATTTATATACTATTTATTTTCCAAATATTTATGCGTATATCAGTGAATACTGTTTTAAAAAACTATTAACTTTATAGTTGTAAAAATCTAAAAGTTTTATTTAAATTCAGTGGATTTTCTTATTTTACTCAGCCCTTTTGTCATCAGAAATATTAGGGTTACATGCTCATCTGTCGAAATGCTGAAGGGGTACATGGTCAAAGAAAGGTTGGGAACCCCTGTTCTATAACAATGGCATAAATGAGAAATCAAATGTTAGGTAGCTGAATCAAACGAGAAACATACTGGTTTTAGTTTAAGCATAAGAAACTTGAACGTTTGAAACGCACTACGCGTGGCACCCAAGTAGTAGTGAACAGTTTGCTTTTTCAAACAACACTAATTTCTTAAAACTTTTGCATATACGTCTACCTCACTAAATATTATCACGAACGTTGATTTCAATAATTGCGAATTTACCCCTGATTGTCGGCAGTATTTCCAACCGTTCAAAAGTTTGTAATTGCAAACATACTGTACATTGTGATCAAAGTAACACCGCAGCAGCACTGCAACGTTCACGAATACAAACATTGCCGAAATGAGTACACGAAACGTTTGGGTGTCAACCAAGTCATGCCTGAACAGAAATTGTTTCGGTTAATATTGCTCACCGCTAACTAGTCAAATTGCAGAACTGCAGGAGTGCAGTAACCTTACCTTTTGTTAAAAACTTCATTTTCTAGAAAATTTTCCTGAGACATCTTCGGGATTAATGACAAAATGATTATATTCTGCCATCAGGCCTAATGGTTTCATACATTTTCCAAATAACGTACTGTAGTTGGATAGTGCATCACACCTTGATACTAATGGCGTTTGATGACATGCATGAGAAACGCATTGGTTTTGCTATGTGTCTTTGCTAAATAGAACACGTAAGAAACAAGCTATTTTGTACGGAATGTGATTGAAAAATTGTTCTATTTTCTCTTTGAAGCACTACAGCAAAATTATTAAAATCGCTATTTATGCAATTTAAACGGCGCAGACGCTCGAAGAACAATTAGTTCTTAAAAACGTTATATTGCAGAAGAACTGCACCTCACAGTTCTCCTGACAGTACAGCGGCTCAAATAAATACCTTGACCAGCTTGCTTGAAATACAAACAAGTATACCTGAACGGCGGTGTGTAAAAATCCAATGGCATAAAGCAAAGGCTTCCACTGTGGCAAATTATTAACGTCAAGCTGATCCTGAGTGATGCTAGCAAATGTCCTGGTCAACCCTGCCTTCACACCTTGAGGTGGTTCATTCGTAAACTGCAAAATTTTATATAGGATATATCAGTAGAACAAAATGAAACATAGAAAGCGTCGTGTGCTGTGTTAGCGCATAGGAAACAAAGAGCTTTTCCAACATGCAATTTCGTCCATACTGCAGTTTTAATTTGTTGAATGGTAACATTAACCATATAAAATTAGAAATGATTTTTCAAATATGATTAAGTTTGCTTTGCAGTCTAAACACTAAGAAAACACGGGAGTTTGAAAAGGTGCTGTTATTACCAAGAAATACCAATAGTTTACAAGACATGCTTTTTCTTAAAGGAGCAACTAAAATTTGTATCCAAGTAAACATATCACATTCTTACTAGTAGCATGAAACGTTCTATCTTGAAAGTTATCACTCATCAGTGGTGGACTTAGGGTTAGGGGGGCCCGAATCAAGGCTGAAAAGGGTGGCCTTCTGATGACGTCGTCATACTCAATTAACCGTGATAAGACCTTTTGGTTAAGCCTACGACGGGGTATGCGCGGGCCACGGTATTATGCTCTTCACAAGCACACTCAATATTGATCAATAGACTCAAACAGTGGTGCGGCGACGTGCTTTGAGCCTTATGTTCAACAAGATAAGCCATGCCCGTGTGTGACGTAATAATCGTCTCTACAATTAATCGAATGTTGCGCGCAGTTGCGGCCGTTTTTATCATAATTCTATACGCTCGTTCATGATCGCGAGCACGCTTGGGTTGCGTCTGAAAGCTGCCGCATCTTTCCTAGAGACAAAATTCGGATTACGAGATGTGAACTGAAAAGCGAAGATTTTATCCGGGTATGGGCGAAGATCCGGATTAGAAAATACGCCGAAGATTTTTATAAAGAAAAACGTTAGAAATCATTCCTATTATCGGTTTCATTCGGTTTTGGCGAAGATACGGATTAACCGAGGTTTACTGTAGTTTTCATTGTTAGACCAAGGTATTTGCTCTACTTTATCCAAAGCACACTTACCACCATGCGGCTAATTGGTTATAGGCCTACGATCTTTGTATATGGTTTGATTACAGGCTTCACTGATGTAGGAGGCGGCGGTGCATCCCCAAAAGTTTTCGTTTGTTGAAAATCCGGGCAAAATCTCTGAAAACCTTCACAAAACCCCTGAAAATATGAGCAAAAACGGAGCCCAAATTAACATGAGGAGCTTTTTTATAGTTTATTTCGGGCAAAAATCCTTCGGCCCCTCAAAAATTTGCTTTCCTCTACACCTACGACAGACTCAGCTTCGCAAATTGTTTTTTTCGTTTCATCAGTACATGCGCTATTTGAAAAGAGGAAAGGTGAAGAAAACTTGTTGCTAGCAGAGTCATTTACGACTGATGAGTCGCGTTTTACTGTTTGCAGAAACATTCGTGCTGATGCTTGACGAATTGTGGGGACTTATTCTTGATGAATGCCGTGTTTGTTTCGTAAATGAACCTGCAACTTTGAAGGAACCAAACACTGGTTGCATATTTAAAATAGCAAAACAAGCATTGAGAAGACGGTTGTTCATGGCTCAATTCTTCACTTCTGGGATGAAAAAACCCAGACTTAATCTAATCATCATCCTAGTTTGCCTTTTCATTTTTGAAGGGAACTTATTCTCGACGCTAACCTTCCTTTTCAAGAAGCTAGCGTGTCCTGGTTGATTTCATCCATACATTTAAATTTATCAAATCAAAGTGTTTTTTGCATATTTCTTATAGCCTATATTCTGCAGGTATTACCTGAGATATAAGCGCATATTAGACGTTGGAACAATACCGAACTGGCAACAAAGAAATATCTCAAATAGGCTACACCTGTACTTCGGTTCGTTAGGCCCGCACTTCAACTGATAATTGGCTACTCTGATGAGTGTTTATGTGTCTGAAACTTTCGAAGTACTGCGATTCTAGCAGATAACTTTTGCACAGGAGTACAGGACGCTCATGCAGAGAGCACAGCAGAGATTCTACCACTCTATTGAATAAAAATGACAGATCGCGATAATATCTATACCCATTGCGTAATAGACGCAGTTAATGGCACCATACTACTGGTTTTCTGAAGTGATAAGTTGCTAACTGCTGTAGACGCGAAGTTAGAATGCGTCAGGTTCGCCATTTTATTCACGATTGCTGATGTTTTGGGGAAAATAAACAAGACAAATGCATATTTTCAGAGGATACAAAAAAATCAGAAACAGAAATTTCATTCACCCTGACAATAGTCTCATTCACCCCGGGGTGAACCATTCACCCAGTTAAGAAGAACTGAACTATAACACCTACTTTGTAACGCGTCATGACTAGGATAATCAAAAGCCAAAAATTTTTCTGCCGTTTTGGAAGTTCATGAAACGTCCACAAACCAAATTTCACGCTCATACCAGAAGGGCATCCCAAGTTATTATGTCAAAAAAAGTCAAAATTTTCTTGCAGCACAGTTGTTTTTCTCTTTATCAATACTTCATTGGAAACTACAACAAAAGATTTTGATTGATATCCTTTTGCAAGTTTAGTTGCTATTCGGGAATAACAGCGGGTTTGTTGCGACTTCTGGCGTAATGATGTTGTTTTGCCCACTACTTGATGATTGAATATTATGTAGGATAAGCGTGCATGGTAAGGAAAGAAACGTGGTCTTACAGTAGTTGGTTTGTTAAGTGTTCAATCCATTATGCATATAACGTTTCAACTTCATGATGTTCTCAGGTTTGACTCCACTGTAGTTATTAATGCACTTAACAATATATCACCCCCAAAGTTAAACAACCAAATATTTCAAAATTTCAAAGCATAGAGTGTATGAATATGCTTCTGGGTTAACCTAAACACCTAGGGCTGAATTCTTTTGCAGTTACAAACACAGAAAATTTATAGGTCAAAATATGTAAATTATAAAGTGAAATTTTAAGTTTTTAGGTCAAATTTACTTTAGAGAGACAATCAAGATTTACTTTAGAGAGAGACAATTTTGATGTACTCCGCACATGTTTTCCACTTCATTTAATGCTTTTTGTGAAGCCAAAAATTTTTTTTGCAAAAATGATACCATTAGCGACATTTTAGTGAAGTAATAATTTTTCCAACAGACATAATTTTCGCTTCAAAACCCGTAGAAAAATGTCAACTACCATTATGGCAAGGATGAAAATATTGGGTTTTCCTCTGCAGTGGTTCAGGGTGACGCCACACACGCGCAAAAATGCCATCATAAAATGGGCTCTACTTTTCCAACAATATCTAATATTTTGATGTGTCTCAACCGATTCGTGAGTTATGACTAGGGCAACCAAACGTCAAAAATTTTCTGCATTTTCTAAAGCTTATGAAACGTCCACAAACCAAGTTTCACGCTCATACCATGAGGGAATCCCAAGCCATTAGGTCAAAAAAGTCAAAATTTATCATTAGGTCAAAAATTTCTTGCAACACAGCTTTTTATATCTTAATCAATATGTAAGTTTAGTTGCAAAGCTGTAATAATAATGGGTTTGTTGCAATTTCTCATGAAAAATGCTATTTTACCCACTACTTTACGATTGAATATTATATAGGATAGGCGTGGGAGGGTAAGAAATGTGGTCTTGCAATACTTGGTTTGTTAATACTCAATTCATTCTACACATAGTGTTTCAACTTTATGATGTCCTCATGTTTGACTCTAGACCCTGCTATAGTTATCAAAGTATTCATCAATATATCATCCCCAAAGTTAACAACCAAATTTTGTTAAATTTCGAAGCATAGAGTGCATGAATATGCTTCTGTGTTTTAACCTCAACACCTAATGCTGAATTATTTTGCAACTGCAAAAGCAGAAACTTTATAGGTAAAAATTAAGTCAAAATTTTAAATTATCAAGTCAAAATTTTAAGTGTTTAGGTAAAAGAATTGGTTGTCCTAGTTGTGACTTACCATTTTTACGTTTTTGCGTTATTCGATTACCATTGTGATATGGACCATGAGTCTGAATCACACAAGCTAACAAACATCTAGTTCCTCAATGCATACCCATTACCTGTGTGGCGGCCGGAAGATGGCGCCACATGTCAATGAATGGTCACCGCTAGATGGTGCCCATGAGTAACAAGTCACGGTGGTAGGCACCACAAGCGAATTATCGTAATTCCCTTACCCCTATATAATGATAGTGCAACCTAGTAGTAGTAGAGTGAACTCAGTGATGGAACTTTATTGCTGCTGGTTGCTTTCCTGTTAGTTAATGCCCCGAATTGCCATCTTTCCCTTGTGCTTGCCTCAGTAGTTCAAGGCGATGTAGTCAACTGCAACACCTGAATAATTTTGCTTATAAACATATGCCTCAGGTCACAGGATAAAAAAAATTGTCAAGACTAAACGCATTAAAAACAAAAAATACCCTTTGAAATATTTCTAATTTAAATTTCAAAACTTCATTTTTGTCAACACTAGTTTCTACGCATTTCAAATGCCTGTATTTCTTACATTCCTCAACACAATACTAAAATTTGGTAGGGGGCATACAATCAAGCAGTTGACCCGGGCATCACCAGACCTCTGCACGCCTCTGGGCATGATATAATAGGTCAATAGATAATTTATAGCAGTGGTTCCAAAACTGAGGGTAAATTACCCCCTGCGGGTAATATGCGATTCTTCGGGGGGTAACACGGAACCAAAATGTTGTTCTGTATTACGAGCAATCATGGCGAAATATTGAAGGTAATAAGACATAATCGTTACCTTGACTTGGGTAACGACTCGAACAAGTTTGGGAAACACTGATTTACAGAAACCTTCCGACTCATTTGCATTACTGCCATTCTCTTTTGAAATGATATGAACTAGTGGCGGTTCTAAGGGGGCCATTTTTGTGCTTAATTTCACGTTCAAGTTTGTTTGATTGACATATACAGCAGATACCTTTCAGCCAGCAAAATTTTGAATGATTTGATGACTTTCTGGCGACGGCCCTGACAATATTCACAAGTCTATGCTGGGTTTAGTAGGGTTAATCAAAGCAAATCAATCTACATTACAACGTAAAATCACCATGGAGGAAAGACATTTATGTTAGTTACTGTTTTCTTTTTTTTTTCTTTTTTCTCGTTACTTTTTTTCCCCTTACTTTTTTCTTTGGCCCAGCAGTGCCACCACTTCATTTTTTTCATTCTGGAATCGCCACTGATATCAGCCCCTTATCAAATCTTGTATAAATGGTGAGATGTAATTCACATCCAAACTCCAAGTTACTCATATACTCCAAACACCCTGACTCTAGCTAGTCTATCTTCTTGCTCAAAACATACCTATGGAACAAATGTGACACTCAGGTAAGCGATCAGGAAAAATAACTCAGGGTATTAACACAACAGCTTCAAATGCAGTGATCAAGGTTGCCAGTGCTGCTACAAAAGTGTATAAAACTATAACTAAGCACATGTGGATGTAAGCCTGATTTGGATAATTGACAAACTAATCCACTGGTTTAAAAAAATTTGGCAAGTAATATTGGCTAACGAACCATTTGAAAAACAGTCAAAATTTCTTGAGAAAAATAAAAACAAAAAAACTGAATTTTCATATATTTTGTCAGTGCCTTTAAAAAACTTTAGTGTGTCAACCTAAAACATCAAATTTTCACTTTTAATTGTACGTGAAAGCCATCTTTCCAAAATGCTTATAAGTCCAGGTTTTTTTAAGGTGTTTCAGGGACCCGATGCGGGTCCCTAGAATCACAGAAAATTATCATCAGGTCTCTAGAATCAGAGAAAATCGGGTCCCTAGAATCAGAAAAATCGGGTCCCTACAGGTCCATACCGCGTACCTAACCTTTTCCTTAAAAAAAACTCTGATAAGTCATTGGGCTTATTTGGAGTAAAGTCTTGATTATGAGCAAAAAAAACAACACACTATCTGAAGACACCTTTTCAACATTAATTGAGAGCAATGAGAACTGCATTTACGTAAACTGAACTGATTATGCTTGCAATAAGCATTGCATAAATTAAGATTAATCAGTGTACTTTAATGCTGGATTGCAGGAAGGTAATTGGAAACTTAGGGTGCTCTTCAGAGGTGATCCATGTCCGATAGGAGGGGTGAACATTTTCAGCAGTTTGAACAGTCTCCAACAACTCATCCATAAAATCTAAACCTAAATGACAATTTTGCAAAAGCACCCATCCACCAGTTTGCATGAACGAGGTGACAAGTCTTCGAGCGTGAACCTCTTGCCCTAAACAAATAAATGGATATCAGAAATGTTTTTTAAACTTACAACTCACAGCGTCGCCAGACAAGAACCATCAAGAGTTAAGAAAAATGTTTGTCAAGCTGACATACATTTGACATCTTTTGTATGTCTTAGAACATCAAGTACACATTCAACTGTGAGAAGTTATTCTATAGTGCTAGAATGAACTTCCGCACATGTTTTCCACTTCATTCAATGCTTTTTTACCAATTCGTTGTAGGTTACATTGAAACTATTGAGCTCAGAAAAATTCAAACACAAAATGGTCATAGTGTCCACTTGGCAAATGAGGTGGTCCAGAGGAACTGTGCACACAGGCAACAGATCAAAACAACTGGTTTACTACAAAACACTGAAAAAAAAAACCTTAAAAGCAATCAGTTATGTTAAAACACTTAAACATAAAAGGATCAGTTAGTTCCACCAATATGCACAGTTCGAGCATATTCACTCCATTTAACTAAATTTTAGTACTTTCAATGTCATATAGGGCTGGAGCAAGATTAGGAGACAAGAGTAAATTTTTTAATTATTTTGATGCATTAGTTATTTTCTTGCAATCAAACTTGCAAACTCTCAATTGTATATATCAATGAATGCAGAAATTTAATGTAATTGTTTTTCTAAAATAAAATGTTATCAAATATGTTGCAAGCCAAAATAGCATGTTAGTTGTTCAGCTATCTGAGCAAAATAATGAGTGCAGTACCACTTAACCTCTTTCTAAAATCATAGTGTTCCTGAAAAGAGTTGTGTCATGACATTGGTCAGTGAATTATTCTGAAGCCTTCCTTTGGTAACAATTGCGTTTATGTGATGCCATAAATTGTCTATGGGACAGACTACTTAGGCATTTTGTCTTGGTTGCTGTCACCAGCTGAAAGACCAGCCTCAGAGAGAGGATGTTGGAAATGTTAGCAGGGTTTTTAGTGCTGTTATGGTGAGGGTTCGGGTATTCTGATTTACACCCAGAACATTGGTATAGTTGTTATCTCAAACCTAGATTTGAGGTTACCACCATTTGCAATATCCAGCAGCTGACCCTCATGGCCCTGTAACAAAATCCTCATGGACTATCACCAGGATGTGGCCCGGCAGTTGTGTATCCTTGACGTAGAGAGTGAATATGACATAAAAATGCGGAAACAGACAGCAAAACTACCAGCCACATACAAAACATACTAAAAACATGGCTAAGACTACTAGAAGGCAGTGCACTGACAGTATAGCAAGTGGAGGATGTTGTTAAGAGAATGCAAAAATACCCACAACTGTGAAAACATGTCAGCAGTTCACTTAAAACTTAAGGAAAATTACAACTGACAGCAGGCGATAACCACTTTTTAAACAAAAGAGAAACATTAGGATTATTGACAATTGGTGTAGAGCTTTCGAGAAATCTACCCGCAATCCTGTGGTTTCATCACTTTACGATGATTCTGCGGCATGTATCCACATTTCAGTGACAATTCATCACAAAGGCAAAAGCAGCTAAATCGGCTCATAAAGTGTTTTACCACTAAAGCGGTTTTACATTAACCGTCACTTCACCTGATGATCTCTTCAAACACGGAATTGATGTTGATTTTAAACAGATGGGCTGTGATAAAATACTTAGCATCTAACTCTACCGCA
>JGI24158J21664_10003345_pt1 | contig 20047 bp, 12 predicted proteins | sample Ectturendosymbi3_FD_21664 | JGI IMG/M metagenome (IMG submission 21664) | reverse complement strand
AGATGTTTGCTTGTCAGCAGCCTCCACTCGCAGTCTTAAGGCAGCTTTAAAAACTCCGTCATTGCAATCAGTTTCGTTCAGTGAAAATGCACCAGCGTGTCTGTGACCCCTCAATGGTATTTTTTGTCGACCGCAAAATTCAATAGTTCTGATGATATGGGAAATACGATTTCGATTTTCCTCGACAGCCTTTTGTCGACTGCTGTTTAAAGCATTTCGTACATCTCTGGATTTGTCGGCATCTGTCTGCACAAAGTTATCGAACATGGCTGCACATAATTTTATGATAGTGACAGTTTTGGTGATTATTGTAATGTTCCTTTGCGTTTTTATAATTGCAGTGTGGTCTCGAAACTAATGAGCCGGGAGGTTTTGCGCTACGACTGACAGTCTGAGGAGCAAACACAACGCACCATTTGCAAAAAGCTCCATTGCAAATATTACTGTACGCTAACCATGTAAATTCATTTAACCATTGCTTCTGGAAACTTCGATTTTTAGCACCAACTGTTACATATGGAAACGAGAAACCTGAAGGAGGGGACCAGCAATTAAACAATACCTTTCGTCGATCAGCATCAGTCAGGGGAACTCCAATGAAGTTACCAATATCATTTTCACTACTGAATACTTGACTGCCTAGACTCTGAGCACGAGCTAGTGTCATTTCTATCTCTTTTGCAAAAGTCTTTCTCTTGACGAACTCCTTTTCCGCTTGTGTTGTACAACTACAAACTTATCCATTTTTCCTCGCACTCTTCTAACTATCACGGTACCCGAAAATCGAACTACAGGAGGAACAACTCCAATCGCAACGCATTACGCAACACGTGCAGAGTTTCTACGTCATAGCATGTATGAAGCGGTTTCTATCAATGTCATTATGACTCATGAATCGCAACGTCTTTATCGAAAAGCGACATTCAGTGAGAGTTTCCTATAGTCTTAGCACGATTTTCTTATTGAAATTGAAGTGNAACACTCGCAACGTATTAAGGTAACAGATCACTACATCACTAGTTATAATCAAAATCTTTGTANAGCTATGTATGCATGTACGGAATTGTTTTGTCTTTTAACAAATGTCAGCAACAAATTTGTGCTTAGGCGATTTCCGTTAAGGGGGGGCTGTATCCTCCTCATCCCCTCCTGCGTGCGCCCCTGGACTCGAGCTTGCAAACCAGTGATTCGAAATTACTCGACAGTTCCTGTGATTCGCTTCTGAATCGAAAAATATTTATGTGATTCCGACTCAAAGGGCTTTTTACTCTGACACGACAATGACTCGCCAAAAATGACTCGGTCACATCACTGGTATTCATGGGTATGTATTGCATAATTCGTTAGCCATTATGGTATGAAGCTCGCAAGCGCTTCATGTTAGCCTGTATGTATTTGCTCCACAATTTGGCAAGCATACATTGGCATGCATCAGGCACGATATAGAGTGTTTTGTACTGTGGGAAAGCAGTGATCGAAAGTGCCTCGGAACTTGTTTGCTGCATAGTATAGTGATATCACTTTCACTTGTCTCTGAATACCGTCATCATCCTTCAGTGTCGAATTTAGCAACACGCCAAGGTATTTCACTTGCTCAAAAAATTGTACACAAACACCGTTCAGAAAAACATTTGATGGAACATGATTTTTTATAATTTTGGGGGCAGATATGACACCAATTGTTTTGTTGCAGTTAAAGGCGAGTTTGTGTTCAGCAGTATAGTAACCACAAATATGCAGAAGACATTGAAGCCCACTAATACGGGGACTGAACAGACATATATCATCAGCAAACATTAGATAATTCAATCCACTGCTCCAAATTAACACACTCCATTGAACCAAACTTACAGTAATCTACAGTCGCAAACGTGAAACTTACTCAAGAGTTGATAAGAAGTTGAAAACAATATTATCAAATGTGCTGAAGCAGAAATTATGAAATACAAATAATTTAAAATACTGTATGGACCACGAGTCTGAAATAAACTAATATTATTATTAGAAAACCGCAAGTTTTAAATCCAAATTCAAGTCCATGTTCTGCTCTGAACATTTTTTATGCATGTGAAGGACAAGGATATATATTTCTTGCATTAAGTTTGGGCTAGACTTTTGAAAAAGAGTGGAGAGAAGCAAAATGGAATTGCTTTAACCGAAAGCTTAGATCTAAGTATGTTGCTAATAAAAGTGCTAAGCCATGTTTTTAAACCTGGCGTCAATAAATTTCCAGGGGGCACGAGCCCTTGACCGCTGTACAACATTGAAAATTTTATCAATATATTTATCCAACAATACTTTTGTTTTTTCTTCTTATTTACAACAAGGGCTTGAAACAAAAGACATTGACTTAAGCGAGGCATGGTGAAGAAAATGTTAAGAACCATTGTGCTAGATCAACATTAGGCACAATGTTTTAGCCAGTTGGGTGCCACTTTTTAGCTCATTGGACGCTGTTTTGTACCAGAAAATATATAGGAAAAACGTTAATTTTCATTTTATCGACATTGTCTCGAGTCTGCAAACCAATGCCTTGACAGTTCTTGTGATTTGACTTTGACTCGACCAAGTCAAGACTCGATTCTGACCCGACTCGAAAAAATTTAGGATGACTCTGACCCGTAGGACTTGTGACTGGACTCGACCATTAAAAGCTTCAGATTTTCTGTATGCTTTCAAGGAATTAGCCGACTCTTGCGTGTGCATTTAATTTACTATGACCAGTGATACAAGTCTAGCTGCAGTTGACTCTTACGTAGGCCTATCATGTCATCAAAGTTACGGAATTAGTGTGAATTTCATTAATCCAGTCCTTTGTTTTTATTCATGATTGTTTTATGTTCAGTACGGTCATACCTACTCCTCAGGAACATTTAGCAGAGTTCAACATTACTTGCACATGTAACTTAGTGCTAATGAGTCGCTTGTGTTGTGTATAGCCTACCTGCTAGTCACTGGTGGGATTTAAATTTTTAAAGAACAGGTTCTCTCATTATCACAGTCTCCAGAGGCAAATCATGACAACAATCGTTTCTCGGGAAATTTGAGCAGGTTCTTTCGAACCGGAGGGAATCTCATCACTGAGTGCTAATCTTTCTGGTTTGATATCTTATACACTATTGCGGAGCTTCTCATTACATTGCTCCCAATAGTGATTACCTTGAAAGTGCCTTTTGAGTTGCATTTCATAGAGCCTAACAACAGTGATGTAATTTTTGGATTTAAACAGGATTTGGATTTTGAAACTGTAAGTTTTCGGATTTGAATTTGATATAAGATAGGATAGTTGGTTTGGACTCATTTTTATTTACTTTCTGAAACATTGATTGAAAATGTTCTTTTTAGGTATCTAGTCAATTCAATGCAAAATTAGAAAAATCCTCCGTTCATCTCCATAGTACCGCTTGCCCTGATTCTAAAAAATATTTTGAAGTTTTTCCTGAAAAACGAACAGTGAAAGATTGGAACTGTAGTCGCATACAATTCTTCGCTTAAGCCCATATCTGCCTTTTGGCTCCAATATGAAAGTCGAACGATATTTTAGCGGAATTGAGTCACAGGTGTAATTCCTTCATTAGAACCGCTTGATATAGCTCATAAATAGGGGTTCAAGGAACTATTAAGGGAAAATTCCCGCACAGCTTCACTTCTTGAGGTTAAAATTCAAGCTTGTCCAGTATCTATCTCTGATTCTCTGCCCGCTGTACAGCAGCAGGTTTTCTTAACCTGTGGACCACGGAAGATTTTTTAAACAGGCCACCGCCTGANTGTGTTNAATTTGAGTAGGTTTTACAAGTTGAATGTTTCAAACGAAAACGTAGGTCACTGACTCTTCAACTGCAAACATCATAATAGTAAATTACTATTACTAAGTAATACGGCCTGTAGTCATTTATTACCGTGTTAGAAATTACTGCAACACGGAAATTTCTAATTACAGTAGCTTACCACGTTATGTACAACATGCAGTTACTGAAGGCATTTTGGCAGACAGGTGACTCTTGTTGCTATGAAAACGAAATCTGGAAGCTGGCCTAATGTGGGAGATGACTGAAGTGGATCTGTGCATTATATCCAGGCCTCTAATCTAATTAGAGGGGGTACATAAGGTACGTTATACCTGGGCCCAGTAGAGTAGGATGAAAGTACACTTACTATGTCTGTATGTGACCAAGTCCAAAATTCCTAGTGTAAGCCAGTTGCCAGTATTAACAATTAATCTATTTCAATATCTTGGCATGCTAGCTGTTCTATCCATATCTGGGTTTTCCAGAAAGCTGCCCGGTCTTTAGTCTGCCCATGGACACATATTTTAGGTGGGCGTTTATATGGTGCTAATATTTGAGTTGAATACTACTGTACTAGTATTTGTACCTGTCACCTTACACTGTACATCCAACCTTACACTATACTGAGTTTGAATACTATTTGTAGACTAGTTGTCACCTTACACCAGTGGTCGGCAAACTTTTTATCATGGCCCAGATCACCTTTTCAATAGCTATTAAAGGCCCACTACATTTGAAACCACTAGAACAAAACGTGTGCACGTGTAGTTGTTCAGACACTAGTAATTATGCAACTGCCATATAACAGCCCGGGCAGTTATTTGGTTCACATCTTATTTTCCCAATTTGGCTTTTTTCTAAGTTACGGCCCAGCGTGGACTTCCGGTTCCAGAAAACACCAGTATTCTGATTGCTACACAAACAAGCTTTTATACAAGTTTCGACTACGGCCCCAGAAGCTAAGGGGTCTGGTATCAGTCTTGGTACCCCCTGGTAAAATTTCTCATGGAGGTCCTGACTGTCATGTTTTGAACCTCGAATATTAATTTTCATGCCCGCTTTTGCTCTGGGTAGGGTATCGTGGCCAGTAGCCATAGGACTCAGATACCTCATAGTCAACAGAAATCTCAGATAGTTCTGCTGGCCCAACATAAAGACGGGACCAAGCAAGGTCAGAGATGAGATGTAGTCACTCCACCTGGTCTTTGGGCGAACTCATAGCTGATTTTCCATGGGTGTAACCAGTAGGACTTGCCTCGCTAATCTTTCCTGGGACATTCTAGACACGTGGCCAAACCAACATAGCTGGGATCTCTTGATTCAGAAAAGTGGTTGACATGCAAAGATTTCATAACTGTGCATTTTGTTGCTAAGTGTCATAGATACTGTGAACTCTTCAAGGACCCAAGAGAATGAGGGAATTGCTTCCCTGACATTTCAAAAGAGTAGCAACAAGGAAAAAGTTCTTTTAGATAACAGTATCATATGTGCTTTCACAGTTTGTCAAGATCAACTTTAAACAATTTATTACAGCTATTCACCCACACAGAAAATTCAGAATGGTTTTCTATAATTTCTATTATTATATTAGAGGTCAACATTGTGGCTAAATAGAAAAAGCATAATTTGTAACAATTATTTTTGTTTTTTAAAAGTTCGTATTGTATTCAATTCTTTTATTTCCCTCTCCCTCCCTTGTCACGTTCTGGTGTTGGCAGTTTTCGCAAAATATCTATGTTTCTAGCTATGCAAAACACCTATGCTTTTGTCACAAACCCCTTAGCCTCAAATATCTACGCCTCCAACAAAAAGCAGGCTCAGCCTTCGTATTTGATTGCATTGAGAATCATGTAGTGCTAATCAGGAAATCATAGTCAGTGCCAACACATACACAGGAATATTACACAATCATGTTCCATGACAGTAAGTGATCTCTAGATTGGTGGAGTTGTCTGTGCACAAACTCTATGAGTTTGTCTTAGCAAATCAGGGCTGTGGAGCTGTCTTAAAGTGAAACTGCTTTGCACACAGAGCTTTTCTTTTCATGAACATGTTTCTGATTCCATGTCTGGAGCTGTTGGTTTACATAGCCATATCTCCAAGTCTGGAGCTCTCTTTTTTCATATCATGGCTCTGGCTCCAGCTTCTGTTTGCTTTTATACATTAGTAATTTCAATTGAATTGCCTTAGTGTGTTGTGTCTCATGTTGACTAGAAAATGAAATATATCTTGTACACAAAATGAAAATAATATATCACACTTATTTTAATAGGTTAATGTAGTAGTATTTTGCAATCAGTATTCTTAGCTTGAAAAATCTGTAAATTAGCAAAATCACAAGTTCAAACAATTCACCAAGCAGTTTAATAGCTCTGCCCAAGCAAACCATGCAAAAACTGGAGTGAATTGCTACTTTCATGTGTACTTTCTAATGTGCACATATTTGCATCAACACAAAAGACAAGAAGTGTTTAAACACCATTTGTTTGAAGAAATGCTATTATGGCTTATTATATACATACTGATTATAGCTTAGTTCTTTTCAGGTCGCTACACTACCGCAGATCCAGTATGATCATTCTAACTAAAATGTAAGATATTGTGATGGTTCACAACATTTCTCTGACTTCTACAAGTAATACCACACCTGTCCAGCTGTGATGCCACAGCCTTAATAATGATTAAATCACAGAAACATCAGAGATCCATTGTTGTAGTCTAGTGTCGTAACTTGTAACAACCACACTTAGTTGTGTTATAAAGAGCACGTAAATCTAGTTTCCACTAAATCTGGAAAACCAATAGAGTCTCTAATGATGGTAGCAGGAGTCAACCGAAATGTCTGCAAAAATGTTGTTTACATCATTTTCTTTGGCTGTTATTTTCATCATTAGTGTCTCATTACGAAGGACCTGGAGATACCTCTCAAACAGCCCTAGCTCCGGCTCTAAATTCAGAACTGAGCTCTGGCTCCTAAATTATGATCTGTGCTCTGTCTCCTTGCAAAACACCCAGCTCAGTGATCTGCAGCCCTGCTGTAAATAAAAATTTTTATTGCCAAGCATTTTCACACATTTGCTATATGGCTCCCATTATTTGAAGAAAATATAGCCTAGGGAAGGGGTAGGCAATTAGTGGCTCATGGGTGGTGTACCACTGCCTTTTCAGTGGCCTGTGGACACACTCAGCAAAAATCCTTAAATCTGAAGTTTTTTGAAAAGTGTGTGAGGTTAGCATACACAAATCAGTGAATAAACAAATCCAGTGGATTATCCTATGCGATCAAATAATTTGTTTGTTTAACTGACATGCATGGAACTGAGGTTGTCTGTATACATGTTATTGCTATTTGCTATATATGCTGATGTCTCAAAGAACTGTACCAAAATGGTAATGCACCAAACTTCTACCTCAAGCAAATTGTTGGACTTCCTTTGCAGTCACATTAGAAGAGCAAAGATTGTAAAATTCAAAGCTTTGATTGTCAAATTAAAAGCTTTGCAAAAGCATTTCCTGCTTCCAGCTGCCCAACATCCCATCGGTTCCAGGCTTTGGTTCCAACAAGTTGCAAGTATCACATAGGGCAGCACTGAAGCTTTGTTGAACTTTTGCTGAATTCAGCACAAAAATGCATTAAATATCTGAAAAGAATCTACTAGAATCTGATGAACTTGTGTCAAGCATCACTTCAGAACTGCCTAGTAGTAATGCACAAAGAACTACTGTACTTGTGATTTTATAATTTGTTAGATGTTACAGAACACACTGGTGGCTTGCTGTGTGTTGAGTTCATATATATCACAAACCAATTTGCAGTCTTGCTGGATTGGTATTTTTTGTCAGTCTGCAACTAGATGTTGAAATATTAAGAACAGTGTCCTTATGCATGTATTCTAGAAACAATGTTTATGCCTCAGGTGATAGGACTGTATGTTCATGATAACTGCAATGCTAAAACTCTTTTGCCTGTTGCTCAGTATTTGCTCAATTAAAGGCCAGCAAGCTGCAACTTGTGTATGCGACTTGACCTCTTCATCATGTGATGTAAACTGTTGCTGTGATGGTGATTGCTCACCAGATGATTTAAGTACTTTCAGTTTTTGCCTAGATACAGGATCGTCACCAGACAGAACTCGATGCATATATGATCAGGTTGTTTTTGTTAATAACATCGCAGAAATTTCCCAAGTCCGGCAAAATAACTTTTTTTGCATTCAAACTGACAATTTTGCAGAAAGAAACTTTTTTAGTGAACCAGCCTGTGTTGCAACCAACACTTGCTTTGATCAAATTCCAAGCACATACACATTTGAGGTCCAACAAGCATTTCCTGGTATCACTGGAAATGTTTACAGGTCTGGTGATCCCATTTACATTGTGTTTGATCCTTCTCAAACAAATTTCAGTACTGGCTATTTTTCAGTTTTTACAAATGGGATATCAAACTTCTGTCAAGCATCTCAAATTCAATATTTAAAGAATGTATTGTCGGCATGCACTCAGCTTGTACCTGATTCACTCCCTTGCTCAAGCAACCGTGCCTTGAATGGTAATTTCTACTTCAGCGGTTTCAAAGTTGCTCCAAATCCTGAGGCGTTTCGAAATGCTTTAAATACTACTGACCCATTTAATTTCCCAGATTTATTGTCTGTGAGAAACACATCTCAGGCTACCTGCAGTGACACAAGCAGTTCAGATTTGGTCACTGACGTTTCTTACACATTCATTGTTAATGGTACACAAGGTATTAAAGATGTATCTGTGGATATCCGTTTTACAAACACTACTGCTTCAAGTGTGACTCAGTCATTTACAGTTTTGTTTGAATTTGAAAGTGCCAATGCAAATTCTTCCCAACAAAGAAGCGGAAATCCAGGTTATCTTGTGGGCAGGCCCATTATATCTGGTACAAATGACAATGGTGTGGTTATGACAAATATCAATACCAATGCAGGGATAACTGTTGTGCAATCTAATGCGAATAATGAATGTTCAAATTCAGTCCCAATCTTGTTTGGACAGGATGTCAGAACAGGCTGCAAAGTTCCTATTTCTTCAACCTGTGAAGAACTGCAAAGAAAAATTAACCTCATTCTTGATAAAAACAATGCTAGCAGTGGAAATTTAGTTGTAGCCTCTTTTGGAAATACCAGTTCTACCAAGCAAGATTTAAACCAGTGGATTCCTGTTTTATTTGAAAACACAACCACAGCTTGCCCAACAATTGATCAAACTGCAACTGCTACCTGTCCAAGTGTGGTGGTAGGTGCACAATATCAATTTCTGTATGCATATAATGGCCCTATATCAAATCCCCAAGCTCAGATCATAGGAGCCAGATTGCAGTATGATTGTCCTCAAGCTGTAGGCTCTTTGTGTTTTAGCTCTACTTGCAATAATGCAGAGCAGTCTGTTGATGTTACATTGTCCGTTTCTTTTATTGATGTATCAGAAACCCCTGTAACTCAATTCAAAGCTGCCCCTGAATTTTCTGCAAAGTTGCCCAATGACTTTTTTTTCCCATTTCGAAGTAACTCAATGTGCCTTAAGTGCGGTACCAACATGTTGCTGTTACTAACAGTTATAAATACAGTGCTGCTGGCTTTACCAAAAGCAGTTGCATTTCTTCTGATGTGCGAATGATTCAAGTAGATTGTGCCTATAGTTTTTTTGCTGGAACTTGTTCATCGTTGAACACTGTTGGTGAAAATCTGAGCAGCTTGAACATACTCAGGTGGCATCCGTGTTTGTCTCCCTCTCATACCCGTATTTGCACACCATTCCTTTTGTCTTCATAAAATTTTTTACTTTTTGTGTGAACTTCTTATACATGTGTGGTATTAATCAGTAGCACAATTGTCCTTTACCTGAATATGTGTGACCCACAGCTACTTTCTCTAAAATAGCATGCTTATGGGACTTTTTTCCATTCTCGTTGCTTATGAGTGAATTGTTGCTGAAAACTCTTCATTTTTGACTAGCAACGACTGGCATGTCAAAGTAGTTGGCTTGGTAGTATGTGGTGAAATTATGTTGAAGTTCAAGCATTTGTGATGTGACAAATGTTTTGGGCAACAAAACACAGTTAAACTTTTGACTGCTAAATTAACTCAGGCTGCATATATATATATATAACTACATGTGTGTTATATAGTTGGTATGCCAAGATGCTTCTGAAAATAGGGTCCTGTAAGCTTCTTAATGGGGATAGTTATGACCACTGGAAGTGTGTAATTTAAGAGTTTATTTTGAATAAATTATTTACTTGCAAAAATATTCAGATGTTGCTCTTTTTGCTACTATGTGTTCAACGATACTCTGTTGTAGCATAACTGTAGGAAGTGAGAGGATTGTTAACAGTTAGAAAACAATGTGAATAATAAATAGAAAACAATGTGAACATCAATTGTAGTGTATTAATTTGTGATTTTTGCTGGATATCAAAGATATGTTGTATGCAAAAAAGTTTATATCAAACAAAAAATTTCTGGTGATTGGATAAAAATGAGGAGAAGGCATCTTTGCTTAGTTTCTCATCCACTTTCAGAAAAATCACAGGAAGCATTGACTAAATTCAAAAATTTTTTCACCCTCCCAAATAACCTGGCCTGGGTATAATTATATTAATTTGGCTCTCTAAAGCTATAAAGTGCAAATCCACAAACATGCTTCTGCTTTGGCTGAGGTTACAGGTGCATCACTAGGTTTCTGCTAGTAGGGGAATACAATTCAGAAAATGGGGTCCCACTCACGGATCTCATACAAACTGTGGCAGGAAGACATAAAACAATGGTGCACAACATAGGGACATATGTCCAATGATGCTTACCATACAGTTGATAATGGCATGCATGCGATTAGCCTTAGGAAAAGGATGATTTTTGTTTTTAGTGTAAATCACTATATTTTGCCTTTTTTTAACAATAGTCACAATAAATTGTGCTGTTATGCACAATGAGGATGCTTGTTTACCATACCAGCTTTTTGAAATCGGTTTTCAAGACCTTGAAAAAGTAGCCTATTGAATTTGGCAAAATGTACACAAGGTATTGAAAAAATATGGAAATTCTAAATTCAGCCATTTGTTTATTAAAATTTTGTTCTTTACCACTGATGACAGTTCTGCAGATGTTTTTTGCATTGTGTTCTATCAATAAAATTTTCAAAAAATGAAGCTAAATGATAGTATTAAAATATTTTAATGTGGCATTGAAGTACAGAAACTAGTTTCATTTTAACTTGTAGGAACCCTGTAAAGAGCACATTGCGTATCTCAGTGGTTCTGTCGAAAGTTGTTTGTGGCCACTGCAACAATCTAATTTTTTTAATTGATTCATGATTTTTAAATCCTGATAAAAGTGTGAAATGTTTGTTTCAACTTGCATCATGCCAGAATCATTTATACAGTAGAATTTGCCTAATTCGTCACCTCAAGGGGATTGGAAAATAATGACGAATTGGGCGAAGTAACGAATTATGCAAACAGGTGAAAACTCTATCATAAAATTGAAAACTTTATTATAGAAGCTTGTATACTTCATCATAGTAACTCGTATACATAGTGCTCTTATTTGCAGTAACTTATACTGTAATACAATTTTATGACGTTATGGTTGAATACAACAATTAATTCCTCTACTCTATCTGGACCCCTCCATTTAATCTAGCACATTTTAAATCTTTAACACACTTTTCTGCGTTCTCTCAAAGGGGAGTCGGGTCGCGCTTCGAACCTCGTGTAGAAATTCGATAAACAAATTGCAAGGTGCAACAATTCTCAGATAAAGATCCTTACTTTGTTTGAATTCCCATACGTACTAGCTGCTTAGTGCTTAGACATCAAAAGCGAAACTGCAAACGACGAACAAGACGCTTATGGATAGAAAGAAGAGACGAATTAAGCAAATTGACGAATTAGACGAACAGAAATGTATACAAAAGATAGGGATTCTGCCGGGACCGACGAAAAGTAACGAATTAAGGTGCGTTTACACTAGAAATGCTTCTGAAGCGCGCGCAGAGCGTTCCGTCCTTCAACAGCATATAGCCGGCTACATTTGCAGTGCGTCTTCCGCATATACGAGACAAGGACGTTGTGACGATAAAGGCGTAGGTCAGTTGATGCAGGTGTAGTCCAAGCCAACGAGGATTTTCTGTAGACAGCAGTAGTGGCATCTCAACACGTGGATCATACCTTGCTTTAGCTTGAAGATGAACACATGCACCATTTATGCCCGAAAAGCTGACCTTATGATACACAGCAGCCTGTAGCAATCATGCTAGTTCTGCAGTCACACTGGCATGAAATCTTTCTGAAATAAATGCAACATCATGACCTGAAATCGTACTTCTAACATACCTTGATAGATAGTCTTGGCAGTAAAATCAACATTGTTTCACAGCACATGTATTGCATTTTGCATTACAAACAGAGCAAACGTAGGATCATAGCACACATGCTTTTTCACACTTACTATTTCAGTTACAGTATTATTTATGCTGAAACTTGCACGATTTTACACATAAATACAACTTCACCTTCAAGGTGAACTTTTATAAGCATTGCTGCACAACCAACATTGTAGTAATAGGCGGGTCAATAAATTATAACTGGTCCATATGATAAGCTGAACAGGGCAGTGACAGCCTAGCCTAAACTAAATACACTATGAGATAACCCAACATCTGCACTGCAATCTGTGACTTCATATGTCAAGGCTAGTCAGATTTGTGTAATGTATGCTACGCCATGGCATACAAGCTTGTGTAACAGAAATCATGCAGTTCTTCACTTTGCACAAGATAACCCAGACAAAGTTACTCTTCTGTGAGATGCTATTAAGTAGCAGGCATTAGGTGTAATAAAACAAGGAATCTCTTGGCTTTCCCATAGTGTAGCAACGAACTTATGATGAAAAAACGTTTATGAAAAAAACCTTAATGCAAGAGTTCAGAAATGATTTTCAGCAGTTGGCACTTTATTATTATTGCTTTTCCTCAACTGTTTAGTTCAGACACAAGGTCCAGATCCTTCGTAAATCTATCATTAAGCGTAAATAATCCAAACAACCACAACCGATCATTTCACACGAAACGTATCTTTTATCAGTTGACTGAGACTGGCCTAGACCTACCTACACATCAAGCTCACCACAGCTTCCGTCGCTCACAACGCGCGTCAAGCGCTGCATGCGATCCGTTTTCCATGGATCCAGCTACGCAGCTGAAGCGCCTAGCGTCCCGTTTCCACAGCCACAATAAAACTAACAAACGCTTCGACGCTTGCAAAGCGCGAAAACCGCTAGTGTAAACGCACCTTTAAGCGAATTGACGAATTAAACGATGACGACTTGGACGAGTTCTACTGTATCTACTAAATTATCGTACACAGTTTACATCCACACTTAAAGGTTTTGTGATGTATGCATAAACTTCTATTGAAGTGTTCAGGTTGTATTTGTTAGTAATACAAGTGTTGGAATATGTCACGATGTTGTACAAGCATTTATGCATATTTGTTGCGATAACAGCCTAGTTTCAAGATGCAATGTGCTCAAAATAAACTTATTTTTGTAATTGTGCCTTGTTCGCAAAAACAACAGTGTTGTCTGTGGAGTAGGGTTGCCAGATCACTGAAATTTTTTCAAGGACATTTTGTTTTTCAAGAGATACGGTGGACTACTTTCATGGGTGTCTGCAGTGGGGGCAAAATGTGTTTTTTCCCCTGGAAATCGGGAAGAACTGAAGCGTGTGCAACCCGGTTGTGTTCGCACACCTTCAGTGTGGGATTGATCCACGAACCTAGGGAAGGATTGTGACGTCATCGATGTAACTCCGCGCCAGACGAATCGGCCAAAGAAAGCTCTTAATTCCATGTGCAAGGAAGTTACTTATAAATGTCGCTTGCTTGGTTTTTCCCTTCTCATTGCATTGGCCAACTTTGCTTACACGTAGCGGTTGCGCTAGCGTGGATGCTACAGAACCAAAAAATGTTAGAAAATCTGAAGTCAACACAGTGGCATGCAGAGGTCGGAGCGAATGGGACGGTGGCCTCGGGCATCCAAGGCAAGGGGGCATCCAAAGAGTGAAAATACAAAAATTTAAATGCTGTAACCAGATGAATTTCTCTCTTAGGTCCACTAATACATGCTGTATGGATTTAAGTTTTCGAAAGTTGTTTTGTTGTCAAAACTAATTTTTACGTGTTCAAATCCCAGGAATTCCCAGGTTCGTCATTGCCAGGGACCTACACTCTATAAGTGTGCGGCGCACACCCAATCAAACTGATAGTGACGTGACTTGTTCCAGATCGTGCGAACAAGGGAAAATCACAAAAGTGTTGGAAGACAATCAGGGTTGAGAAAAAAACGTTTTTTCAAAAAAAACAACCCACTTGTTTTTTTAAATCCCATTTTTTTGTTTTTTTCAAAACAAACAAGTTTTTGCTCTTTTTTTAAAAAAGCACAAAAACCCCATTCGGAATTGTTTTTATTGCATAATGCAATATCACCACTTTCAGAATTACACAATAATAACTTGTTATGCCTATTGTGACATTCAAATTTGAGGGTAAAGAAATATACCCCATCTTTGTTTTCGCGAAGTGTTGTTGGTCAATTCACTCCAAAGTGGTAAGGCTTGGCAAGAATGCGCACAGCAAACAGAGAAAAGCCACTCCCGCACAAACTCTGCAGTTTCACGTCGCCGTCAAGTTTATGTAGATGCCCTGCTAGTTCAACATCTTTATAGTGTATTTTTTCAACATGTGGTTTGGTATGATCCAACATCACAAACAGCTTCAATGCAGAGAAGGCAGAAAATTGGATGAAAAAATATCGATTTTACAGCGCTGAAGAAGATAACCAGTAGAATTTACTCGAACTGTTCGATATATTCTCTTTTTTTCAAGTCCTTCAAATTCCGTTGCTGTTCGTTTTGTTTCATTAAAAAATACAATTGACTGTACAAGTGTGCTACTTATTTTATTTTTCACTTCATAATACATTCTTCAAAGGAAAAGTAAAAAAGTGGGATGTTTGTTATTTTTAGGTGGGATTAAAAAAACTGGTTGTTTTTTTGGTTAGGTCCAATTACATCAACACTGAAGATAATTATGGATGTTTAGTTGAATTTCTGAGCCGAATTTCAAAACTGTCCTAACAACTCTCCCATTTGATTTTATGATGCATCACTAGTTTCCCGTTTCGTTTTGGTGCTGAAACAGTCGCACACCTGTGCTTGCATTATGTGCTTTGTTTCGAGTTTCGTCATTCATTGGAAGTTCAGGCGGATTGAAGATAATGGCTTAGACAAGCCGGAATCTTTCCTTCCCTTAGTAATTGTACGTATAACAGCCACATACTAAAAAAGCTATAATTTTCTTGCGTTCTTCAGGCGCATTCTCAATTCTTGTGTAGTTATCAAGTTTCAAACTGTAACTTTTTTAGTATGTGGCTGTTATACCCTGGGCAGAGGCGAATTTTCATTTTCGGGGCCCTAGGCTATTTTACACTGGGGGCCCTTCTGGAAGGTACGTGACGACTGATATCATACAAATTAGCACTACACGACATTCACTGAATAAGTTGTTCCAATTCATAAACATGTTACTTTATCCTGAATTCCCTCGATATCAAGAACAAAAACAGTCATAATGAAGCTAACGAAAAAGTCACCGGTGAAGTTATCTGACAACACTCCCATTACATATTTATTGCGATTTCCGTGTGCAATTGCATGGTTTGCAAGTGCCAAGAACTCGCTCTGAATAAAGCACTTGCCCTTCTTATGACACCTAACAGCCTGATATTGTACACAGTCAGCGATCGACGAAGACTTTTGGCTGCAAATCGCTGAAACGTTTGTCATATTTTAATCTTTCTAGCTAAAGCGTGTTTAGCATACAGAATAGCAAGATGCACCCCCAGAAACAAACCTGCTAAGAATTGTATGTTAACTTTCAGCTGTTAGAAACTAATCGGAAGGAACAGTCGGACATAAAACGACGTAATTGACTGGCCCCTCCCAAACAAACTTCTTGGAGGCGCTAAAGGCAAACTGAGACTGGTCCTTTAATACCTCCATGCATCAACGACTAATAGTAAGTCAGGGCAGATTGTGTGCCCAGCCTTGATGAGGAAAGGAGCATTTTTGTGTAATTTAACTGGAAAAGGCTGCATGTATTAATGTTTCGATGGAATTCTGTTTTTCGAACACAAGTGATACATGACTTGCATTAAATTATTTATTGAATATCTGCAGCCTTAGCTACAGTGCAGGCGGGCCAAATCCGACCCGCAAAGCTACTCAACCGGCCTGTGAAGCCATTCTCCAAACTATGGACCGTGGGCCAAATCTGGCCTGCGAATAGATTTTGTAAATAATGAAAAATAAATTGACGAAAAACTGTTTGACTTGATAGAATGTAACATATCCCGAAACAATCACATTACGTAAGATGTCCGACCCTCGCACTGTTTTTGCAATACTGCAACTTATGTGGTCCTTGGCTGAAAAAGTTTAGAAACCCTGTCCTACAGATCTTTTGTTAGCGGCTTAGTAAAACAACATGCATTGAACTAAAATAAAAATACAAACACAATTGCTTACAAAAATTCTGAAAATCGTCCTTACTCTCGAAATTTTGGGGTCCCTAAATCGGGGGCCCTGGGCTTAAGCCTTTTTAGCCTAATGGTAAATCCACGCCTGACCCTGGGTGTCCGCCATCCCAGCCGCATACCTTCTGATCGACTGTTCTTCGACGAGACATTCGCGCAGCCTTGTATTTTTGCAGTTGTGAACTGTGCTGAAGTAGCACTGAGTTTGTTCTACTCCCCTGTTTTAACGCGTTTCCGGATATTTTTGCAGTCATGAAATGCTCCGTCTTAGGAGACCGTTGATAATTCGTTCATTGCGTTTGCACGCCTGCCTCCTACACCACTGATTGCAGTGACGCACCAACAACAACGGATAAAGAGAGTGCGTGTAGAATAATATGCACAGGGACGCCGGAGAATGGAGACATGGCGAGGTTATTTTCCTCTCTGCCCTTTTGAAAGAGGGGCAACGGGGTTGGAGGTGCCTTTTCATCATAGGTGTAGGAGGAGGCAAATGTAGGGGGTGCGAAAGATTTAACCCGAACTTCTCCAAACTTGCCCAAAAACTTTTTTGTGCAACTTTTGCTACACTGCCAAATTGCAAGCGTGTTAATGATTTACTTGCATTTGCACAAAGCAGGAACGCTGCGCAGTGCAAGTCCTTGTGTCTACAAAACGAACCGCTGCTGTTTGCGCCGTTGCCTTAAAAAGCAATTAGAACGTCGGTCGACAGGAACAGAGAGCACCAGTGCCGTATTTTGAGAAAGTGAAACGGTCTCTCAAATACAGCAGAAACTCAATTTGCGGTACCACCACAATCAAAATAATCTGAAACCTTTGTTTCCGACCATCTCTGTATTTAGATAAAATAGTTGTGGTTTCTTAAAATGTCTTTGCGCTCAGCAAGGTCAAACTGATATGAAAAGAGATCTGCATAACCTCAACCTAGGCTTTATTCAGCTAAAACGTAACGTGCACTTCGACAGCACAGATCACAACTGTCCTAAAACACCACCACGATCAGAATGAGCACCAAATCACGCAAGGACACCAATCGCACAAGATTCCTCGAAGNGTAATCAATGCACACGCAGAAGTAAGCATTCCATGGACAGAATGTGGCGCACGCGCTCATCAGCTCATCACAAGAATTATCGCAGGCCATTCTACCCCGCTCAGTTGAGAACACAGGTTAAGAAACATGAAAACAAACAAATAACGGACAACATAAGCACTAACGTTACAAGCGTACGACGTGATCACATCAGTGATATCGAACAAGCCCATAGCGGTCAACTGGTCTCCTTTGACGTGTCGATCGCTGTAGTCCATTGGCACTGGCACCAGGTGATGCTGATCGGGCAATAGGCTCAACACATACAGCGTCGTCAACGCTCGGTGACGTATCGTGCGAAATGTCTTCACTCGGCAGAGTACCCCGGTCGTTCTTGTCCCTAACAGCGTTGTCACTAGTGTCCTCGCACGGTGCCTGCTGATCGTCAGCAGAAATAGCGTGATCGCTGCTCAAATTTTCCGGTTCGAGACTTGAACCTCCGGACAGTGCAACATCGCGATGATTTGCAGCATCGAATAACGGTGCAGGTGCTCTCCTCATTGGAGCAATGTCTCGTAACCCCACCGTTGTCTCTCTGCCAGTAGAAAGGCAAACGTGAACGTAGTTGGGTGTGGCATGCACCAGATCGACCTCTTCCACCAATGGTTCGTACTTAGAAGAACGTGCGTGCCGCCTCAAAAATACGGGACCTGGAGAACTCAACCAGCTAGATACAGAAACCCCAAAGGATGATCGCCTCTTGTAACTGAATAGTTGCTTATGTGGTGTTGCGTTTGTGGCAGTGCAGAGTAAAGAGCGAATTGAATGGAGCACGTCAGTCAGAGCACGAGCACGTCAAATGGAGCACGGTAACACGCATTCCCACTGCATTATGGCTAATTTACGGGATGCCAATGCTAGTCGAACAGCTGATCAAATAATTCTGTTATACCGTTCACACTGCCCATTGCCAGGTGCATTATAAACCGATGTTTTGCTGCAGGCAACACCGTGACGGTGCAAATAAGACGTTAATGCATGCGACATGAAGGCAGTACCTCTATCAGAGTGGATGTAAGCGGGCATACCAAACAATGCAAACAAACGATTCAGACATGATATGACAGTTTTAAGCATCAACATTCAAGCAGGGGAAGGTGAAGGGGAAGCATGAAAATTCGTCGATTACAGTAAGCATGTGTCGGTTTTTGGTCGAAGACGGCAATGACCCTTAAAATCTAAACTTAATCGCTCAAACAGCTGGGTAGCTTTGACGAGTTGAGCAGTAGGGGGTTGTAAAAGTTTGGTTTGAGCTCCGAACATACGCTACAATCGCAAACTGTTTGGTGAACGTCTTCAACAGAATACGGTAAATTTTCACACGCACAAAGTGATGCAAACGTGTGATACCCGGGTGACACAGCAAGGCATGGATATATTATGAANTGCAGTCCCATGCATGCTNGCACAGTAAACTCTAGAAAACGCATCTGGAGCAGAGTTGAGCTTTCCAGAGCGATAAACAATATCGAAATCAAACTCATTAAGTTCCATGCGCCAACGCAACACTTTGTCGTTTTTAATTTTTCCACAGTTCTCCCCACTGTACATAAATGAAACTGACCGTTGGTCAGTCACAATTGTAAAATGACATCCAGTCAGAAAGTGTGCCCATTTCCGGACAGCTTCGATGATGGCCAAGGCTTCCTTCTCAACGCTAGAATAGTGCAACTCACGTTTGTTCAACATTCGCGAGAATAAGACTACCGGGCTCCTTGCTGGTTCAATGTCGCTGAAATGGCATTGTCCGACGCGTCGATGTAAACGGAAGATCTTCCAATGTAAACGGAAGATCTTCATCAATCACGCCAAGTGTGGCTGAAGAAAGATCTGTTTTTAACGTAGTTAAAGCATGCAATACCTCATCATTCAGTGGGAATTTCTTCAGCACAACCAACGGTTTGATTTTTTCAGAATAATGAGGGATCCATTTCGCGTAATAGGAAAACATCCCCAACATGCGCTGCAGCTCTTTAGCATTACAGGGGACAGGCATGTCTAGTACTGGCTTCACACGATCAGGATCGGGCTGCAAGACTCCTTTGGATCTCCGATATCCAAGCAAGTTGATGGTTTCGGAAGCATACACGCATAGCAACAGATGGCGAAGTATACGATTTCGCATTTCTCTGCACATCATCAAGCGAACAAGCTTTGTCAAACGCAACTTGAACTTCAGTAATGTTGTCTTCTAAAAGTCTTTGCCAGATGTAAGAAGAACAAATACCGGCGATAAACGCATCCTGTATTGATGCATTCCTACTTTGAACCGCAGAGACTGCCGTGAAGTTGCAATCGGCGCTGAGCTTTTTCAGCCGCTGGAAAAATTCAAGCGATTCACCCATTTCTTGACGGCATGTACTTAGTTCAGTGATTTTCAACTGGTGTTCCGCGGAAAACTAGTGTTCCTTGGAAGATCGTCAGGTGTTCCGCAGGAAATTTGATAAGTTTTACTAGTGTTCCATCGAACACCGGTCGAAAATCACTAGTTTAATGCAATGAGCGTAAATATGTTTTCTTTCGTGAAAGTAATTAGTTTTAGGAGCAAA
>JGI24158J21664_10003344_pt1 | contig 20049 bp, 16 predicted proteins | sample Ectturendosymbi3_FD_21664 | JGI IMG/M metagenome (IMG submission 21664) | reverse complement strand
TTACATGCGACTGATGTGACTATGGGAAGGTAATGTTTGCTTAAATATTGCATACAAGAAGTTTTATATCCAGTGCGCATTCACACTGTCCAAATTCAGTAAAATAAGCTTTGCATTAATATTCTCCTCGATGCACATTTGTTTGTTTGGAAACATCCATCAAAAAGTAACTGAAAATTGGGGAAGTATTTATCGCTCGTATATCCCTCTATGACCAACTGTTTTTATTATCTCAATTTCCAGGAAAACCACACATAGCCTATGCTCAGTATTGGTGTCTGGTCTAGTTTCGTTCCACGGCACTGGAAACAAAACTGCGCGTCTTTACTCCGTCCTGCATATCACATTATCTGCTCTTTCAAACTTGTGCACTCGGAGTTAAAGCGAATGTTGTCTCGCAACAGTTAACTCTAACATTTCTTTGGATCTTTGAATCCAGAATTTTTTGAACCAGAAAGCACGAGGCTACACAGCAAAGTATTTCACCAGCTAAGTCTTCTCCTTTACCCAAATGTATCTCATAATATCTACTTTTATTAGTGTCCGTATCTAACAACACTTGGCAAGGATGCAGCTGTTTCATAAAAGGCAATGCTGCAAAAAAACGTGAAAGCTACCTTGGTTTCAAAACAACCCAAAGTTTCAAAGCAGTTTTCGGCTAAAGACTGGCAAGCTTTGCTCAACCGTTAAAGCAATGTTTACAAGTTAACATGCTCTTGCGATGCCTGTTACATCGGGCAAATGCAAAGCAATTTAAGAAATCGTGTCACGGAGATCACGGGGGTTGAGGCCTCTATGCAGGGCCGTAAACAAGGAGATCATGGGCGTCGAGGCCTCTATTTTGTTTTTGAGGGCTTTAGGCAATCTTAGGTCACGTTTGCACAGCAACGTAAACGCAAATATCTTGCAAAATTTCCCAAAATAAACTTTTCTTTTTTCATTAATACCATTGAGTTCATTCCTGCAAATATGCAAAAATAACAAGCGTAGTTTCAAAGAAAGGTTTAGGATTGGTGGGAAAATTTGTGCAGACTGAACGGTTTTTGCTTTGTGTTCCGCTGCTTATGTGGTGCGACAATGCAAAAAAAGTTCGAATGCCATCTCTGTCCTTTGTGACTCGGGAAAAAATGACTTTGGCTGCGGAGGAGGATGTAGGGAGTGAGGGTCAGTGCAGGGGCGTACCGTGGTTAGATTGCGCCCGGAGCAGTAGCGTAGTCAGCTCAAATTTTGGGAGGTGACAAATATTTTGATATTAAGCGAGCAACAGTGTTAAGTTTGAGATACCGCCCCTCAAACCACAAAACGATCAGATACGCTAGAAATGGGGGGGAATAACCAGGGGCGTGCAGAGGTCTGGTGACATCCGAGGCTTAATTTATGCCCCCTACCAAATTCTAGTATTGAGCAGTGGCGTATGGTGGTCATTATTACTTATATACGATGTTTGTGACGTCACAATATGACACATATTCACATTTGCAAGCCAACGTTTTGGCGAAGTTTTTTGACACAACATGCATATCATTTTACACGCACTCTCGTTACTTGTTGTTGTACAATGTGTCACTGTAAGAACGTAAATTATTATATAAGCGTTCCAAGTTAGGAGACCGGAGCAAAACACAGCACTCAACGCTAAGACAGAGCAGTTCATAACTGCAAAAATATCCGGCAACGTGTTGAAACAGGGAGTAGAACCAGCGATTAATCACTGGTAGAACACACTCAGTGCTACGTCAGCGCAGTTCACAACTGCAAAAGTATAAGGCTGCGCGAATGTCTCGTCGAATAGCAGTCGAGCAGAGAAAGGATGCGGCTTGCGGCTGGATCACGGACACACAGGGTTACCAGTTTGAAACTTGATAAAAAACGCAAGAATTGAGTGTGTGCAATGTGCATAAAGTAGGCAAGAAACCTTTCGTTTTTTATTATGTGGCTTGTTATGTGTGCAACTACAGGGGGGATAGAACAGATACGCCCTTGTGTGAGCCATCATGATCAAGCCGCCTGAACTGCCAAAAATGACGAAGCTCGAAAGGATGCACACAGGCCTATTGCAAGCACAGGTGTGCAGCTGTAGTAGCGCACACCCACGGTTGCTTGCCACGTCTAAAAAACGAAACGGGAAACTAGTGATGCATCAAAAACTCAGCTAAATCACGCAAATTAAAGTAGGACAGTTTTGAAATATGGTTCAGAAAATCTATTAGAGGTGCATAATTATCTTTCAATCCTTGTTTTGATTTTCCCTTGATCGCACGATCTGAAAAAGTCACGTCACTATCAGTTTGATTGGGTGTGCGCCGCACACCTAGAGTACAGGCCCTGGTATTGAAGAATGTGAAAACTACTGGCATTTGGGTAGCCCACGTAAAAACTAGTGTTGACCGAAAAACAAGTTTCGAAGAATTAGATCCATGCAGCATGTGTTAGTAGTCTTACAATAGGAAAAATAATCTGCTTACAGCATTTTAATTTTCGTAATTTCACTCTTTGGATGCCACCCTGCCTTGGATGCCCGGGGCGGTCGCCCCGTACGCCTCGCCCTCTGCACGCCACTGGGAATAACACTCCGCGTTCGTAACACTTGTTATGAACATTGTCTATTATGTAGCCTACGTGGTCTGTTATGAACGGATCTATTTTAAACAGGTCTGTTGTGAACATGATCTGTTATGAACAGGTCTGTTTCGAAAGGAAACAATTTTGATATGTTTTAAAAAATTTTTCTGGGCACAAGAAAATTTGGGAAAGCACAAAAATTTGGGGTCACTGGCCCCGAATGGCCTTCCTAGCTACAAGCATGCCAGCTTCCCAGAAGTTTCATTGTCTCCACAGGTAAGCTACATTGCTATCAACCACCACGGTCGCTTCCAGGTCGCTTAATGGGCGCCATTTCTTACAGTTAACTGCATCGCCTTGAACTACTGAGGCAAGCACAAGAGAAAGGTGGTAATTCGGGGCATCAAACTAATGGGAAAGCAACCAGCAACAATAGAGTTCACTTACTAAGTTCACTCTACAATTACAGTACAAGGTTGCACTATCACTAGGAATAAGTGAATTACGATAATTCGTTTGTGGTGGCTATCACAGTGACTTGTTGCTTATGGACATCATTTACGCCAAAATTGATCATCACTGAAGCAAAAAAAGTTTATTATTTTGTGTGCAAACCAACTGGGTTTGTCAATTACATGTTTTGAGATTAAGTAACAATGACTCTGACTCGAGTCATTGATTGTGACTCGAGTCGATTCGTTCGGTAAAAAACGTGACTCGAGTTGAGTCACCATCTTTTCTCAACGTGACTCGAGTCGAGTCAAGTCAACAAGAATCGTGAATCGAGTCGAGTCATTGACTTAAGTCACGCTGTCACTGATAATCTCCAAACGTCATATTCACATAGACAGTCTGCAAACAAACAAAAAGTTTTCTGTTGTCACTGTATCTCTTAGTGGTGTTATGCTATAGTTTTTCTCCTGATCTTGAAGTGGAACTGAGACTTTGCTCTTCACTGAAGGACCAACAGCGCCCAATACCTTTGAAACAATACCGTGATTTAGTATTTACATATTACGATCAAAGCAGTCGGCCTCATACTTTTACTTTGTTTTTTGTTAGGCCAAGTGAAGGACAAGGACGTATATTTGTTGCAGCAGGGTTATATTTGCGCGCACATTGGGCATCACCTTGTAACTAAAAAAACATAGGAAAAATATATCATTTTATTTGTCTCGACACTGACTTGAGCCTGAAACTAATGACTCGAAGTGACTTGACAGTTTTTGCGACTTGACCAAGTCGTGATTTGACTCTGATTTGAGTTGAAAAAAATTTGGATGACTCTGTCTCTACTCTGACTCGAAGAACTTGTGAAGCGACAAATATGAATTTGCCACATCACTAATAAACAAAGAATGAACATCATGATCAACGGATTGGTCAAGCAAACGTATTTCTGAGTGAGCTTTGTCGCTCGTGGCCAGCAAATGGGAGCTTTAATTCAAACACTGAAAAGCTGTAGAGATTTGAATCAGTCCTTGTTCCTATCTTCACCTATCTTCACCTATGATCATACATGAACCTTGGGTGTTGACTAAGAGAGGGCAATCTCAGAACCGTCGCCAGAAAGTCGTCAATAGGGGGGTTTTATGTTTGTGCGGGAGGGCTTTACGTTTGTGCAGGGGGGCATGACATTAAAATTTGAAAAAAGTTCCACTGATTTATAGTATTTCAAATCTTAATTTGGGGGGATTGGAGCTTTGTTTGGGAGGCTAAGCTCACCAAAATCCCCGTGGCGACGGGACTGGGCTATCTTAAGGTGCATGCGGCAAAGATGGGATTTTTGTGCAGTTGTAATGCACAGCTGTGAAATTTGTTATGCCCTAAATCTCGAGCCACTACTTCTCCGAATCGAGAGATTCTAGCTACGTCGTTAGTTCGGTCTTGAGTCCAGAATGTCCAATGGCAGGTTAGTGAGGCAAATCCTTGTGGCGGCCTGGAGATGGCCCCACATGCAGAACCGTCGCCAGAAAGTCGTCAATAGAGGGGCTTCACGTTTGTGCGGGGGACTTTACGTTCGTACAGGGGGGCTTGACATTCAAATTTGACAAAAATTCCACTAATATATAATATTTTATATTTCAATTTGGGGGGCTGGGAGCTTTAGTTAAGGGATATGTCCACCAAAGCTCCCCCGTGGCAGAGATGAGCATTGGACTGGACTTGGATTGGGCTGGTCTGGACTATTACGAATTTTGTTGATTTTGGATTGGCTTCGGACTGCAAAATGCTCCAAAAATTTACGATCAGGACCGGTTTCCGACTGAGTTAATGGAAAAGAATTGCATAATTTTTGTCAACAAAATGCTGTATTTTTTTCATTTTTTGGACATTGTTTGAAGTTGGATTTAGAATTTCTGAAACTTCTTGGACTATGGTTGGACTTGGACTGAGTTTTAAAAATTCAGGACTGGATCTGTATCGCAAAATATGACAGTCCGCTCATCTCTGCCCCGTGGCGACCGGAGAGCCCACATACAAGCAAAATAGTCACCGGTAGGTGGCGCCCTTAAGCAACAAGTCACTGTGATAGTCACCACAAACGAATGATCGAAATTCACTCATCCAGTGGCGATTCTAGAATTAAAAAACTGGGGGGCCACTGCGGGGCCAAGGAAAAAGTAGGGGGGGCCAACATAAATGCCATCTTGCATGGTTATTTCAGGACCTATGTCAAATGAACTTGAACGGTAAATTAAGGAAAAAACTGGGGGGGCCAAACAGGGGGCCAAGCAAAAAATCTTGGGGGCCATGGCCCCCCCAGGCCCCCCCTTAGAATCGCCACTGCACTCATCCCTATATAAAAATTGTGCAACATAGTATCAGTAGATTGGTATCGTCGTGTGATCTCCATGTTGTTGGTTGCTTTTCTGTTAGTTTAATGTCCCGAATTACCATCATTCTCTTGCGCTTGCCTTAGCAATTAAGGCGATGCAAATACTTGTAACATCTTGCTACAACACGCACAAGAAAGTGGACCAAATGCAGAGGTCTGGTGTTGCTCGGGGCGATTGCTTGATTGGATGTCCCTCTATCAAATTCTAGTATTCAGCAGTGGTGTATGCTGGTCATTGTTACTGGATATACACTGTTTGTGACGTCACAATGTGACGTCATATTCAGGTTTGCAACCAATGTTTTGGCCAAGTTTGTTGACACAACATGCATATTTAGCAGAGCCGGAGCAGCGGTAGGGCAGGGGGAGCCGTAAAACATTTTATGGCAATGGAAACTTATGAAAAACAAAAAAATCGTTACCAATAGTGTTTGTTTCTGCTCATAATCAATGTTGACCTCAAAAATAATAACAGAAATTATAGAAAATCATTCTGAATTTTCTGGGTACTCGAAAAGCTGCAATGACTATGATTCGATTCGATCTTGATAAACTACAAACATTCCTATGATACTGTTATGAAAAACAGTGGTGCTTGTTGGAGTTGGGTCAAGCGCACCCCCAAAAGTTTTGATTCGCTGAAAATCTGGGAAACATCCCTGAAAATCCGCGTGAAAATGGCGCCCAACCTTATTTGATTTCAAAACATGGCGCCCAAGGTTTGCAGAAAATCACATGAAGACCTTTTTTGGAGGTCACACCAAAAAGTCTTAATCATCTTCGTGGGAAAGATTTTGTAGGTAAAAGTTACACAAAAAACTTTTCGTGAAAGTTTGGGGAAATTCGGGCAAAAATCCTTCGCCACACCAAAAATTCCCATGCTCCTAAACCTATGATGAAACGGCACCTCCGCCCCCCGTTGGTCCCCCTTTGAAAGGACAGATGGGTGATTGCCACCACCATCCCTCCATCTTCCGGCGTCCCTGTGCATATTAATCTACACGCACTCTCTTTATTCGTTGTTGTAGGCTACAATTTTTCACTGTATGAACATAAATTATCAGCGGTATCCGTAGACAGAGTTGTTCATAACTGCAAAAATTTCCGGCAAGGTGTTAAAACAGGGGAGTAGAACACACTCAATGCTGCGTCAGCGCAGTTCACAACTGCACAAATACAAGGTTGCGCGAGTGTCTCGTCGAATAGTAGTCTATTAGAAGGTATGCGGCTGGGATGACGGAAACCCAGGGTTGACAGTTTGAAATTTGTAAATTACACAAGAATTGAGTGTGCGCAAAAAATACACAAGAAAATTTTCGTTTTTTATTATGTTGCTGTCATATGTACAATTACGAAGTAAAAAGAACAGCTAATGACTTTTGTGAGCCATTATGATAAATCTGCCTGAACTGCCAATTGATGACCAAGCTCGAAACGAAGCACATAGTGCAAGCACAGGTGTGCGACTGTGTTAGCACAAAAAACGAAACCGAAAACCAGTGATGCATCACAAAATCGGCTCAATCAAGCACGTTGAAATTGGACAGTTTTGAAATTTAACTCAGAAATCGATCAAACCTTCATAATTATCTTCAGCGTTGATGTAATTGGACCCAAACAAAAAAGTCGCCCGTTTTGAAAGACCACTGAAAACAGCAAAACCCACCAAAATTCCACTCTTTACTTTTCCTTTGAAAGCGTACTATGAAGTAAAAAGTAAAATAAGCAGCACACTTGTACAGTTAATTGCAAATTTTTTTGAATGAAATAAAACGAACAGTAACGAAATTTGAAGGATTTGAAAAAAAGACAAGAATAATTCGAACAGTTTGAGTAAATTCTACCGGTTATCTTCTTCAGCTCTGTAAATTCGGTATATTTCAATCATTTTTTCTGCCTTCTCTCCATCCTAGTATGGCGGCAGGTAGATGGCGCCACATGTAAATAAATGGTCACCGCTAAATGATGCCCATAAGTTCGAAGTCACTGTGATAGTCACCACAAGCGAATTATCGTAGTTCACTTATCCCTATATAATGATAGTGCAACCTATTGCTGCTGGTTGCTCTCCTGTTAGTTAATGCCCCGAATTGCCATCTTTCACTTGTGCTTGCCTCAAGGCAATGCAGTCAACTGCAACACTAGCTGTTTCTGATGTTGGACCATACCAAACCATATGTCGAAATAATACGCTATATCCTGTAGATGCTGAACTAGCAGGGCTTGTTCATAAACTTGACGTGAAACTGCAGAGTTTGTGTGGGAGTGTCTTTTCTCTGTTTGCTGTGCGCCTTCGTGCAAGCTTCACTACTTTGAACTGAATTGGCCAACAATACTTTTCGAAAACAAAGAGAGATGTGGTACATTTCTTTACCCTCAAACTAGAATACCATAATAGCTATAACAATTTGTTATTGTGTGATTCTGCAAATGGTGATATTGCATAATGCAATAAAAACAATTCAGAATGGGGTTTTTGTGTTTTCTTGAAAAAAGAACAAAAACCTGTTTCTTTCAAAAAAAACCTCAAAAACCCGAATTTTAAAAAACAGGAGGGTTAAAATTTTTTGATAAAAACGGGGTTTTCTCAACCCTGACTATCTCTCAATCCTTTTTTGTGATTTTCCCTTGATCACACGATCTGGAACAACTGACGTCGCTATCAGTTTGATTGGGTGTGGGCCGTTCACCTGGAGTAAAAGACCATTATAATGAGGAAGCTGAGAATCACTGACATTTGAATACGGAAAAATTAGTGCTGTCAACAAAACAAGTTTCGATAAATCAAATCCATTCAGCATTTGTTAGTAGACTTGCAAAGGAAAAATCATCTAGTTACAGCATTTTAACATTTGTAATTTCACTCTTTGGATGCCCCCCTGCCTTGGATGCCCGGGGCCGTCGCCCCGTTCGCCCCCCTCCCTCTGCACGCCACTGACCAAATGTCAGAGAGGACCTGGTGGCAGGGTAACTGGGTTTGTCAATCCGACCTTGGTTGGTCCTGTTTGTGTATGGTGCCAACAAAACTATCTGCGATTCCTGAAACCCGTGAGGTACTTCGAGTCCTTCTGGAGATGCTGCCACCGCGACTCTCCTCAGGCATCCTTGTACTTTTTTGTGTTTTTCTTGCTGAATATTAATTATCTCCAAATAAAATCAACTCAACTCAAAAGAACAGCGAATATCAAAATATTTATTTTGTTTATTTGCGTGATTGACTCAGACTGATGGTCCAGGTCACAATGCTAATCGAATAGCGCAAGAACGCAAAATGTCTGATCGTGACACAAACACATTTCAGAGTTGGTGTTAGTTAACTTAGTTGATGAAGACAGTGAGCACTGAGAGAGGAGCAAAACACTGAAGTAGCGTAACAGTTATTTCTGCATGCAGGCCCCTAGCAAGGTTTTTGGTTTTGGGGGCAAAATACATTTTTAGGGAGTAAAGGTTTTTGTATGTATTACAGCAGAACTCGTCTAATTCGTCATTGTTTAATTCGTCAATTCGCTTAATTCGTCACTATTTCGTCGGTCCCGGCAGAATGCCTATCGTTTGTGTACATTTCTGTTCGTCTAATTCGCCATCGTGTAATTCGTCAATTTGCTTAATTCGACACCTCTTTCTATCCCTAAGAAGCGTTTTGTTCGGCTAATACGTCATTTGCAGTTTCGCTTTTGATGTCTAAGCAGCTAGAACGTGTGGGAATTCAAACAAATTAAGGATCTTCATCTGAGAGTTGTTGCACCTCGCAATTTGTTTATTGAATTTATACACGAGGTGCAAAGCGCGACCCGACTCCCCATTGAGAGAACGGAGAACGTGGGAAGTCTTTGCAGTTTGTTAAAGATTTAAAATGTGCTAGATTGACTGGAGGAGTCCAGATAGACTAAAGGAAATAATTGTTGCATTCAACCATAACGTCATCTTGTATTTTACTGCCAATAAGAGCACAATGTATTCGAGTTACAGTGATAAGGTATACGAGCTTCTATGACAGAGTTTTCACCTGTTTGCATAATTCGTCAATTTGCCTAATCCGCCACTATTTTCTAATCCCCTTAAGGTGACGAATTAGGCAAATTCTACTGGATATGTTTAAAACATTTTTGGGGGGCACAACACAATTTGGGTGTTCATAAAAATATTTGGAGTCACTCCCGCCGAATCTCCTCTATAGCTACGGACCTGACCTTATGTATTAATCGTCATACATGAATACTGTAGGGGAAGGGAAATGAAGATATTCTAACACAGTAGTTCTTAACTTGGGGGGCGTTAATCTATTTCCAGGGGGCGCGAGCCCTTTTGCACCCTACATTATGAAAAGTTTGATCATTGAATTTACCAATAAATAAATTAGTTTTGACAGCTTGTTCAAACTCAGTGGGCTTGAAACAAAGGACAAATCACTTACGGGTGATGTGGATGAAAAAGACCACTGTATCTAACATAAGGTTTAACGAGTGAAAAAGTCAATTGCGCAACAAAGGTGTAAGTTCAGTGGCTCAAAAAGGCATGTAAGTTATTTTGATTAAGGTTTCAAAATGAAAGGATGAACACCATGATAATCTGTTGTGTTTATTGTTATTGCTGATTTCAGATGGCCACCGTAGTGCTGCAATATCCTTGCGCTTTGTCGCCACTAGTGACGGTGACTGTGTGACAGGCTTCCCCGCAATACTATAAAATGCTGAGGATGACGTGTCTCTGAAGCCTTTTCATTCAACGCACAGGTTACCGTAGCCGGTATGTGACTATGTCTGGCACATTTGAATGTATTTGTGTGTGTTACTGTACTGTAGTGGGCATCAGGCAATCTAAAGCAAATGTGAGTGGGATCGAAACTTTTACGTCAAAATTCGTTAAAAAAAATCGTTTGGACAGTAACAATAACAAAGCTAATTTAACTGCTGAGGGGCATCGACTCGACAACCTTCCGGTTCCTTCAATGCCCTGGCGTCCTTCTCCTTGCACTGATTTGTGTTTTTTTCTAGCTGAATATTAATTATCGCCAAATAAAATCAACTCAACTCAACTTCGAACCTGTAAGTGCATTTTGATCAATGAATTTCTTGATCATTAAATTTGGACAGTGGCGTCGAAGTTGCCAAGAAGGAAGGTGAGACAGAGCCGAACCGAAAACCACTGGCACAGCACTCAGCAGATGTAAACGCTACTGCTACGCTATCACGACGGTGCCGGTTGAGTGACAAACTCAGCGTTTTATTCTAAGCGCGTCATGCATCTGCGAGGTGGTTCCGTAGCCACTTCCAAAAGGTAAACCTAACAGTAACAGGCCTAACCCTAACGCTAACCCTAACTCCAACGCTAAGTATTTAACACTAATGCCATTGCTGCTTTCGTTTTGGTAGTATTGGTTGCTCGTTTCAATTCATAGGACTTTTTCTTTCCTTTTTGAAGTTTCCAAAGTTTAGGTTTAATGGTTTGGTTTGGGGGTTAGGTTTCAAATATTTCAAGTATGAAGTCTGATGCACTTAAGCTTGTCTTTTATTAGGTTTCAAATATGAAGCACAGGTGGTTCAGTAGCCAGTCACTAATATGCTAACCCTGACACAAACCCAACCTAAACTTCGGAAACTTTTGAAAAAGGAAGTGACTAAGTACTGTATAGTGTATGGATATGCCTGGCCTGACGCAATTAAAAAAAAGGGTCAGTTTGTCATTCAAACGTGAAACGTCGTTGATCTCATAGCCTACATTAGGATTAGGATTAGGTTAGGGATACAGATAGGGTTAAGGTTAGGATTAGGTTTAGGGTTGATATTTTATGTTTAGTTTGTTTCTACCAAGCCTACTGTACTCTCGTCGTGCGTAGACATAAAGGCTACTGCTACACTACCACGACAGTGCCGGATGAGTGACAAACTAAAACTCAGTGTTTTATTCGAACTGTGTCATCGTCATGCGAGGTGGTTCTGTAGCCACATACTAAATTTTATCGTGGTGGTGAATTTGGCCATGAGACTCACACACTCAGTGAGTGAGTGTGCTAATTTAAGGTAGTGACTATTGAACCACCTCGCATGAGACGTGGTTCGAATGAAGTGGTCAATTGTCACTAAACGGCATCGGCCTGGTAACAACAGATATGTCTCTAGTCTGTCATGCCAATGGTTGTGGGTGTGCTTCTCATCTTAGCACCTTGTGTTTTTGTATTGATAGTGACTGCTTGCACGTTTTAACTTGTGGGACCAGTTTTTCTTTACTTTTTCAAAATTTTTCAAACATTTGCTTTAGGGATTGGGTTTTAGGGTTAGTGCTAGGGTTAGCTTAGCTTAGGTTAGCATTATGGGCTGGCATTGTAGGTCAGCGTTAAGTTAGTATTAGGTTAGTGATAAGTCAGGGTTAGGTTTTAGGTTTGGAAGTGACTGCGGATATGCCTGGCCTGATGCAATTCAAATAAAAGGGTCAGTTTGTCATTCAACGGCGTGGGTCTCGTAGTGTAGCGGTTATGTGTTATGGCTGCTATGCTAGTGGTTTTTGGTTTGGCTCTTACCTCGGCAACTTTACTTTTTTTCAGGCTTACGGGTTAGTGTTAGGTTACGTTTAGGTTAGCATTAGCTTAGGGTTAGGGATAGGTTAGCATTAGCTTATGGTTAAATTGGGATCAGGTTACCATTAGCTAGGGTTAGGTTACCATTAGATAGGGTTAGGTTAGCATTAGGTTAGGAATAGGATTAGGTTAGGGCTACGGTTAGGGTTAAGGTTAGAAAGTTATAGTTAGGTTTAGGTCTTATCTTTAATGTTTACTTTGTTTCTACCAAGCCTACTGCACACTCGTTGTGCGTTACTGTTACGTCACAGGTGGCGTATTGAATAAGTTTTCAAATTTTAAGATCCACAGGCGTATCTATGGCCACTACCTTTAGGTTTATCTTTTGTGTTTACTGTTTGCTATGTATGTTTTTACCAAGCCTACTGCATGCTCTTCATGCATTACAGTCACGTAACAAGAGGTGGTCGAATAAGGTTTCAAATTTCAAGATCCATGGGCGGTTCTGTAGCCACTTCCCTAATTTATTTAAACTAATTTTAGTCTTTGAAACTTAAAAAGTTATCTAGCTAGATCTGAATAGTAAATAATTAAGCTAAAAGTTATTCAGGCAGCTCTGCATGGTCTACTGAACTGACCACAATTTGTCAAATCCAAGTCTACAACACAAAGCTTGTTTACACTATAGCAGGGATGGGCAATTAGCGGCCCATGGGCCACATTTGGCCCGCCACAGCATTTTCAGTGGCCTGCGGAAGCATTCAGGAAATATCTTCAGATGTGAAATTTGTGTGAGTTAACATTTGTTACAATATTGCTTGCGCTGGATAATATTTATTTGCTCAAAACCAATTGTATTAGAACCTTCTCTGTGTACCTCTCGTGTTTGTTTTTCTTTTATTTTACGATCAAATTAGAACTTACTACCCTTGGCTAAACGTGGCCTTCTCAAAGTGGCCCCTGAGCCAATTTAATTGCCCACCCCTATACTACAGTATACTGATTCTTGACTGCATGTGACATGTGTATACAACAATTCGAGTTTAGACTACTCTCATGGTATCAGTGTAGCAGGAGTATGGGTTCAGTTTATTTGGGAAGCTTATTAAGAAAAACAAAACAAACAAGCAGAACAATATTTACAGTATAAAACTAAGCATACAGACACAAACAAACAGGCTTCCAAGTAAAACAAGACCAAATCAGTATCAAGTGATTTTGATAAAGTTAGATTCACATCTTACTAGCACACCACAACAAGACCCTCACCCTGTGCTGTATCTGTAAGCATAGGATTTAAAGCCATACAACGCATGATATATTGAAAAAAAGTCACAAAGAGAAAGATAATGTATATTGTTTATTATGAAAAATAATAAAGACACAAAAAATTTAGGTATGACTCACTTCTGAATGAGATATAGCTAGAGACAGGTATTCAGTGAGAAACTCACAGCCTCATTTGCAAACATGCAGGCGAATACATATCAAGGAGACCATTCAGTAGAAACACTGAAGCTCAGCTAAGTGAGAAAGGTCTGCTGAGATGTTAGCTATTATAGCCTGCACTTCTTAGTATCTTGGAACAAAAGTTTTAGGGGAAAGGGTAATATTGCTAAAAATTTAAAGTTGGATATTTGTGCTGGAAAGGTTTGGAACAGCAGTGATAAAACATTTTGATATAAAGATCATCCATCTTGATTCTCAGTCTTATACCAACTTCTCCGTTTCACAGATCTACCACCGTTGTATCAAATGCACAGAAAATGAAGAACAAGGCACACAAGAAAAAAGACTGCAAATCCACAAGGCGCACTAACAAGGACTGAGGAGGTGTGCGTGTACGACCTGTGGGAGGTTCTAACACCTGGAGATCTTTGTCCCTTCATGCCTTTTGGAACTTGCTATTTCCCTCAATCACCAGGAGCCAAGAAAATCTCCTGGGTTGGATTCTATTTTCAGAGCTTATATTCTATGCTGGATCAGCTCTCAAATCCTGGTTATGTGGTTTCTTCACTTCTTGCATGCGCTAACTCAAACATCCCAGGATCTAGAAAAGAGCACAGTAGTTGTGATCCCTAGCTGAATAAAACATTTGGGGAACCAAACAGTTACTACCCTATAAGTAATTTGTCCACCTCCCGCGTGACGCAAACATAATGCCTGCATCTGCGACAAGTGTGCATTAGACTGCACTATGCTTGCTAGTAACATACTGTACTAAATCTTTGCCAAAACTAGTGGTTCTTCACAGTTTCTCTCTTCTTTACCCTTTAAGTAATTGTCCCTTGTTTTAAGCCCCCTTGACATTGATAACCAAGTTGTATAAGCAAATGTATTTATGGGTTAATTTATTACGGGAAAGTTTTATTTTTGTCAGTATTGGTGAAACAGTTGTGCTCATGGATTCACTGTTATTTAGGTTAGTTTAGGTTGCTGGGGGAACTTCTTTTCTTTGTTTCCTCCATCTTTCTTCAAACAAGATTCACCTTAAATGTTGCCCTTAGGTAGTGTGATTTATTGTTAATAAACTACCTTCCTTCTATTGGTTTTACAAAGTCTTTCCTGACAAATCCAAAATCATCTTCAATAGTTATGCCATGATTAACATCCAGGAGTTCCACTTCACCTGTTTATTAAACTGTGCTGGTGTGGCAAAATGTTAATTCTAAGCGACTGTGCCAAATGCTGAAGTTAGTGCAGTTGTCACATGCTTTCATTTGACATATCTGATGTAATTATTAAGATTATGTCATCAATGAATCAATGGAAAAGTTCTGCCTAGTACACCAGCAATCTGCTATAGGATATAATGCACAGCAATGTTTGCCAGTGAAACAGAGTGATTATCACTGGTTATAATTCCCTTTTTTGTGTATTTAAGTTGATCACCATTTGTGTGACACCGTTAAGGCAAATTTTGTTCAGTTCTTAGATGATTTTGTAGGTCTTTGTGTTGCAAATGGAATGCCTCTCCAAGGCACATTCTACAACAGTGGTTCTTAACTGGAGAGGCGTACCCTCCAGGGGGGAATCAATGAATTTCTTGGAGGGCACAAGCCCTTACACGTCCTACAACATAGTATGTTTGATCATTGAATTTACCAGTAAATACCTTTGTTTTTATAGCTTATTTAAAGTCAGGGAGCTTGAAACAAAGGACAATTACTTAACACTTTGAGAGATGGCAAACGATATATTCGTACTTCGATTTCGGCCTGAAAAACAGCAGTTTTCGGTTGCCTTACCAACGCCCTAGTTCCCTTGCCGATTGTGCTAGAGAGCTGTTCAAGGACTCAAACGGATCAGCCAGTCTAGTAGATGGCACTTGAAAAAAATTTTTGGGTTGGGGGATGCGGATTTTTTATGAGTGACGTCATAAGTGAACTAGTTTTGGGGTCATTTTGGCTCATGTTGCCTGGCCTAGGGCCCAACCGCTAGGTCAAAGTGTTTCACTGAAGTTTTCATTGGAAACTAGGCTCGAGTCCGAGTCTTTTGAGCCTATGATCGACTTTCTAGCTTTTCTAGTTCAAAAGGTATGATCTAAAATAAACAAATGAATTATCTAATTAGTCAAATATTTTTACTAATTTACAGCATAATTTTTGAACCAGAAACCCAGCAGGTCATCCAAAGTATCAAAAGACTCGGATTGTAGCCTAGTTTCCAATAAAAACTTCAGCAAAATATTACCACATAACAGTTGGCGCCCGGGGCCAGGCAAAGTGGGCCAAGGTGGCCTAAAAGTCCTCCATTTATGACGTCAGTCACAAAAAAACCCACACACCGCAAGCAAAAATTTTTTTTCGATTGCAGATTAGAAGACTTGCTGCATCTTTTGACACTTTGACCAGGTGTGTAACCCATACAGGAGCGGAGATATTCCCACGCAAAGCCACGTGCGTTTAGGCATTTTTTTTCTGAAAATCCCCGAAAGCAGCCAGACGCCAAAGTGTTACGGGAGTTGTGGTACACAAAAAGGTTAAGAACCACAGAGCTTGACCAGTATAGTAATGTTGCATGTGTTATCTTTCAGAGTATTTGTATAGCTGATAAAATTTCAGCTGCTGTTAGTAATGGCAACGTACCAAGAATACATCTTGAGTAATGAAGAGAGAGATGGCGTTCGCTTAAGCTGGAATGTCTGGCCCTGCTCCCGTTTAGAAGCCACTCGAATTGTTGTGCCTGTCTCATGTTTGTTTACTCCTTTGAAAGAGAGGCCAGATATGCCTCCAATACAATATGAACCAATTTTGTGCACAAGAAACTCTTGCAGAGCTGTTCTTAATCCTCTATGGTAAGTTTTTTACCAATGCTTCTGTTACGTAACTTATACCTATACTGATTTATTCATATAGATTGATTGGTTGTTCTTGGATTTGTCATTTCTCCCTATAATTTCAAACTCAATATAAAGTTACATTGTTTGAAAGTTTCTTTATGTAACACGTGTGTAATGTGTAAGATTGAAAAATTTTGGTTGCAGTTGGGCAGGATTATTGGGTAACAGAGGATTCTTTTCGGCAATTTAAGTTGTGATAGTTTTTATGAGATTTTTTTTTCATTCAAAGTAAAGGGGCAGTCATGTGCTTCAGTGTTTGTGCTGTACCTCAGTCGGAGGTAAAATAAGGAAGTGTTGCTTTTTTCATTTCTATAGCACATGTGATTAAAAAAATTATTAATTTCTGGTGCTAAATACATCTTTGTAGTTTGCCAAAGTAATGACTACAGGACAGTGATGCATGCTTTGTGCTATTTTGGCAATGTAAATATTATTGACTAGAATATGTATCGCCTGACATTTTGTACTGCAATACATCTTGACTTCATCATTACTGTTCTTATGTTTGAGCAATTTTTTTTCAGCCAAGTTGATTATAGGAGTAAAATATGGACTTGCAACTTCTGTTATCAGCGAAATCCGGTGAGTTTGTGTTGAATTCTTTTCTTACTGCAATTTTTTGCTGTGTGTTTCAGAGAAGTTGGGGTACAGAGTGATATAGATTAAGCTGTGGCTATAGGTCTCCACTGGTGGGGACGTGGTTTGACTAAAAGACTGAGTTCCTCACTTTAGCGACATCATCAGGGTAGTCTAGCGGACATGTCTACGTCTGCTGTGCGAATAGTTTTCAGTTAAGCTCTCACCATGACTCCTTTCAATTTGGTAGTAGTCATTATTCATGGGACTGGTTTTTCTTTTTTCAAAACTTTTCAAACTTTTCTCTTCAGATTTACAGTTTAGCTTTACTATGTTTCTACCAAGTATAGTGCAGTCTACTGCGCACTGGTCATGTGTTACTGTCATGTTACAGGTGGCGGATTAATAATCAATAACTTTTAAAATACAAAGGTCCACTGGCAGATCTGTAGCCACTGCCATAAATTAAAGGTAAATTAACTTGTGAAATCATTTTTTTCACAAAACAGTTCTGAAACCTGCCTGTGTGTCACAGAACTGTTTGTCATGGATTAGTTGTATTGACAACTTGAGTTATGATTATATTGTATGCTATTCCTGTGATAACTAGTGACAATTGCACAAATGCACAATTGCATTTGTGTAATTGCATAATCCACTGTCTTTTGTATGCGATTAAAATACAGTGAACTGTGGCATAGTGCAATTACTACATATGTTTCTTGCTAAATGAATTTTGTAGCTTTAAGCTCTTTTGTTGTATAACCAACCTTGTTTGATTTTCCATGTTTCCTCTTCCACTGAGAATCAAGTGTTTGGAGCTCAATGTGTTTATATTAAGAGAGTGTTTGTATTATATACCTATTTTTTCTTGTGACACTTTGGCTTCAAACTTCATTATTAATACTCAAACTGTGGCAACAAATCTTTCTGTTGTATAAAAGTGTTTAAAATTTATCAACAGAGCTTCCAATACATACATGTTAGCACTAGAACTGCTAAGGCGGTCAGTTTGACTGTTGGCCATTTTTAAGGTTAAATAAATTTGGTTTTAATAACGCTAGCTGGATGAAACTTCATGACTTTTCCNAAATGTTTGAAGCACTATAGACTGCCAAGTTTGGTAAACAAAATCTAACCAGTAAATGTTTTGCAAGTATNGTTACTCCAAACAACCATTAACAATCAATTTGACCACTGCTTACTTTGCAAATTTGTAGTGTTACTGTGTACAATAACGGCTCGANTTGATTGCTTTTTTGACTAATTGCTTCAGTGGCACCTCACAGTGATAACATTGGCAAAGCTTAGTCAACACTGTGACAAGCAGCTTGGGTTTTCAAGATTCTTGCTGATCATTTTGCACCTATCCTGCAATTTGGTAACGTTTCACAAATGTGGCAAGATCTAAACGAAAAACATTGTTACCTTCATTTGGGAAGTCATTAATTGATAAGATGCTTACCCATATTCGAAGATGCGCAGAAGCAGAAACTTACCTGAATTCTTGGAAATAAGTTTTGGAAAATTTTACCTGTTGAATTGCAGACATTTATATATTGAATTGTTATACATTTGTTGAGTATGTGTAGGTAGAGATTTTTATGCTGAGAGATTTTGGAATGAACAATAGAGCATTTTGTTTTTTTTTCTGCAGACGATATCTAGAATTCACTTTTGCAAAAAAATCTGATAGTTTTACTCTTTGAAATTATGATCAACCAGATCAACCCACCTTGTAATCAACTAGTTTGCATTGGTGCCAGGTATCTGGAACAGTTTTGTTTCCAATAGCATAGCTTGCCACAAACCAGGCACCAAGATTACCGTAGATGAGCAGTTATTTCCAATCAAAGCTTGTAGATTCACCCAGCATATGACAAACAACCAGACAAATTCGGAATCAAATTTTGTTTAGTGATGGATGTTAAAAAAAGTAAACCACACTAAATGCCCTTTTTTATCTTGGGAAAGATTAACGGTGTCCATCTTTGCAGAGGCTAGTGGATAGGTGTTTTGCAACTAATGGAACCAGGTTTAAGAAAGGGAATAAATGTGACAACAGACAACCTCTTCACTTTCTTGGAATTGGCAAGAGGGCTGAAAAAGAAGAAAAGCCACATTGTTGGCACAATGAATAAAGCAAGGAAAGAGCTTCTGCCATCTGCAAATGCAGGAGCTTTATTTGACCAAGCTATTCAAAACCAGTAATTGTACGTACAACCTAGAAATTATCACTGCGGACCAAAAAACGAATGTATGTATGTAAGTATTCTCTGTTCCATGCACTTGTCATCCTCCAGCATTGCCACAAGTAAGAAACGCAAACCGGAGCTGTACTTTTTAATAAGCGTTACAGATCAGATATCTTGGCTATATTCCATGAAACTGCGTACTCATTGCTGACCTGTTGCTGAGTTTTTGCAATATTTTAGATCTGTCTTCTATCCACGTGCCACTTTGGTATACAATGCATATAAATGAAAAAGTAACAAGAATAAACTTCATCTTCAAGTTGGCTACGGAGCTTCGACAACAACACATGGAGAGTGAGACACCCAGTGATTCCAGTCCACATACACCACTTGTTGTAGCTAGAAGTCAGAAAACAGCACCAAAACAGAAACAATGTCAGGTTGCAGCTGCCTGCTTAGAAAACAAAACAGCCAAATCGTGCTATGAATGTTGCAATATGTTTTGCCAGAAGTGCATAGCTTAGCTGTAACAGAGTCTTTATGTGCAAACTGCTCAAAAGTACAGTAGGAGGCCAGGAAGAGAAGGATCTGTTGTCAACTATTGATGGTATTTTCACACTATCTGTGGCGTTTCTTGCTTGCTCTAATGTTTCACTTAATGACTATGGTTGCTTGGATTAATGATTTACTGTTGAATACAAGGGTGTTCATAAAGAATTATTAAACTGTGCATCATAAATCTTGTTCACAGTTGCGGTCAAGCAAGCAAAATGGCCAATGCTGGTGGTTATGCAAATTATGAAATCTCAGCGGTTCTAGTGTTAAAACCAGGATTGTTGTAAAAAAATACCACCCAAATAAACCCACCTGTTTTTTTTAAAAAGGCCCACTTTAACACGTATAGAGCAGGCCTACGGTATATTCATACTTCGAAACAGCAATTTTCGGTTGCCTTACCAACGCCCTAGCTCCTCTGCCGATTGCGCTAGAGAGCTGTTCAACGGCTCAAACGGATCGGCCA
>JGI24158J21664_10003343_pt1 | contig 20053 bp, 12 predicted proteins | sample Ectturendosymbi3_FD_21664 | JGI IMG/M metagenome (IMG submission 21664) | reverse complement strand
TTCAAACTGTCATCAAACCTTGAAGCAAAATTGTATGGGTTCGCCACTGGGTGCCGCAAAATATAATTCTCTTCTGCAGGGTGCCGCAAGCCTAGACGGGTTGGGAACCGCTGTTCTAGGCAGATATGTTTTAGGCAACTGTCCCAGCACTCGTGTCACTCTTACCCTGTGCCCATGCGACCCACACCGCTTTGCCTTTGGCAACATCTCGAAGCACGGTTCGATTGTGGGTTTGTTTTTCCCTGAGACATTTTGGCCATTTGTCTCATAGTAGTATTAAAACTTGCCATAACAATATTCACTAGTTTATATTTTCGGACAATATGACCGAATAGACTTCGATCATTTTAAACAAAATTTCGGTGTATGACTGAAAAAACTAGGTTCGAATCCTTTGCAGGCGCAGCGCAACCCAATAGAACTTCCTCGGAATCGCCGATTTTTTCCATCTTGGGGTTTGGCAACCGCCACCTCTAGCTCCCCTACTACTTTATTTCCGTTTGTTTGAACGCCGTAGCTGAAACGGTACCCTGCTCTTCGTCGGACTACTTCTGGTCCGCCCGATACTCTCGCAACTCTTTTTTCTCTTTCTACAAATCTTTCTCCTATCTTCTTGTCACCATACGACCTGCATCACTTCTCACTCACGTTCTCCAGCACGTCGACTAGCAGAAGTCTCATGATCCCTTGACTTCGCCACACCGCCTACAATTTCTCACTACTGTCCCCGCGTGTATATAACTAGTTTTCGTTTCACTGTTTTTTCGCCAGTCGCCTGAATGCGCCGCGTTTTTTCAGTCTTGTCCGTTGGTTACGCCTTGCATGTATTCGCGCCTTTTTCCGCGTGCCAATTTCACGCGTTGCTTTCGTGTGACTTTGCCGTACTTGCTCGGTCGTGACCATCGTCGTTTTCTGTGTCGTGTCAGGTCCCATTAACCTATCCACGTACCTTTCACCAGGGGGACCCGCACCCCTTTAGCAGCTGTACACAGTCTGACACAGCCTATCATGTTATTGAGCATGACTGTCATTACGACATAATATTGTTTGTGCGTATCTTATGCGCATCTCATAAACTGTAAACTTGTGTGTGCGTGCGCGTGGCCACGTGACGGTTTTTATATAACACCTAGTGTTCCTTGCCGAAATCCTGTCTTTTTCGTGTTTTCTTTTGCAACACGAGGCAAGCTGTGTCCGTCAAAAGAACCTTTTACGTTACCGCCGTGTTTGCAAATGATACAGACGGAGCAACAAACAAATAAAATACATTGGTTCCTAAACTCTACATAATCAGTTCCCAACCGTGAATCCTTACACATCATTCACCACCTAAGTAGCCGCGTGGACTAAAGAGAAACGTAAGCGGAGATGGACGTTCGCTGACCACTCGTGACACTCCGGATGGAGTACAAAGGGAGTATAATGAAACTTTCTTTCTGAAAAGCTTGTATGAAGCTTCCTTGTAAAAAGTTTTACTTCACTAGATATGGTATGGATTATTATCAACTCTCTGCAAAGTAATGATTCTACTCACCCAACAGCCTGGTAGGTGCAAGTTCCGTCGAAGTTGTACTGGCGACCGTCGAATGTCGATACATAAGAATCGCCCCAAATCAAACAGCTTGCCCCTGGAAACTGCGTTCAAATCAACGACATGAACAGCACAGCAGAAAAATTAAGGATAACACTGCACGGGTAAAATGATTTTCATCAACAGAAGAGTAAATACAAACTCTTTTTTGCCATTTCTCTGAATAGCAGTTTCTTAATTTTGTTGGAGTGTGCCATCTGTGCAAACGTCCACGCATTTGCCGCTCTCTACCGTATCTTCACGGTGTTTCACTACATATCAAAGTTTCAAGTTGGATGAACAAAGCAGTCGACTTCACTTTGGCACATTGTAAATTTTGTGGTACTTGCCCTCATGTTTTTTTAAATGTTTCTTTGCGATGAATGTGCATATTTTTATTAAGAGAAACTTGAGAAACACGCATCTTGCATTCGCTGCAATTCCATCGGTGAGTCTTCACAAACTTTGGGCAGAAAAAGTATCAGCTCTACATTGACTCAACTTACTGAACACCGACACAGTTCCTGTTTGTTTCAATAAACTTTTTAATGTTTTTCACTTCCGGTATAAATAATCTTTTTAAAAAAATAATAATACTAATGGCAGTCAAATTAATTTGTTGTACTTCAAATAAAAAGCTTTTTTTATCGGCCCGTTTTGAAAAGAAAGTTCTTCAATCCACCCATTAAACATTGTAATGTTCATCATATTTTTGCCTAAACTTGTGGTTGGCTGGATATGGAAGCAAGGAACCAGGCATGTTTAACGTCAGCTAGTGTTGCAGAACAGCGTTCTGGTTTTAGGCAAAGGGACCTGCTCGACAAAGCGACAGACTCACCCATCAGACATCCACAAGTGGAGAGCTCTCTTTACCCCTGTTACATATCTGCGGAGGCGAATTGGGACAGTGTCAGAGTGCTAACGCTGTAGAGCAGGGGTCTCAAACTCAAATTGCTCCGAGGGCCAAACGAGGACTTAAAAGTAAACCGAGGGCCGCATTACGACGCTGACGCAACAATGGCGGCACCTGAACCTTACTAGTAACATCTTTTACATCTATTTCCTGCGAAAGGTTTCATGAGTTTTAGACAAATCATTTCTAGCCACCTCTGCGTTCGTTTAAAAGGAACTTGCTCACTCGCTAGTCGAGCACTTTTAAACATCGGTGAATAAACTAAATAACGTAAATGTTAAACATTTGCAAATTCCCAAAACGCGTGTTTGAGACCCCTGACGTAGAGCAAGGCTGTGGAGGAAAATTTTTCCACTCTGGCGTTGAGCCAGTTATGTCTGCCCAGGTCGTGGTGGGGATCTCCTTAGGCCCTCTGCTGGCAGATCGTGTTGAAAAGTGGAACCCTCTGGGCGAAGAAGTGGGCGAGTAATGTTGAAGTTGATAAACCACTTCAGGGATGTAGCGGCAATTTCATAGGTGCCGGAGGTCAGTGGGGCGTTTTCGCATACGTATTTATAGGCAATGACCCATCATTCAGTGGTGGAGGTGGCTGAGCGGAACTCCGGCAGCTTTGCGCCACGGGCCACTCCCTATGTTTGGTATAGGCATATGTCCCAAGTTCAATCGCACAGTGTCTGGCATTCGCGGAGGAAACTAGTGGTGCTTATGTTATGCGAAGAGCTGAAGCTAACAAATTCACGATCTTTTGTGAGACTTAATTGCACACGTTGGAAACGATGCTGGTGAATGGAAAAGTTGAATCTGTCAACAAGATGATGCTAACGTAAATGGCAACGGAAAGCCCCTGCTGCAGGTGTGCTGCAGCACATTGGGTTTACGCTGCAGGTAAGCAGCAATATTTATCTTGCAGCAGGTGGAGAAGTTTAAGTACCTTGGGATGATATTTGCGAATCACAAAAGCAGAACAAGGAGAGTGATACACACTTTGGTAAAGTGAACGCAGTATCGTGTGAGATTCATCTTTCCATGGTCACAAAAACTTTGAAACACCGCTTAGGTGTCAATTTTTAAATCGGTCTTTACTTCAATCGGCACCTATGGTCATGACTCATGAGTCTTGGATAATGACCTAAAGAACACTATCTCAAGTATGAGTGGCAGAGATGGAATTTTTGCGAAGAGTTAACGTTGCACGACTTCCAAAGCCAAGGGCGTACGCAAGGGAGTGGTGGTGGTGTTAACCCCCTTGAGTTTGATAAGTTACAAAAAATTTATTACATGCGCAAAGGAGATTAATTGTTTTCGCATATTTTTACTTGTTAATTTGTCGACTTAATGCAAATACCACGGAATGAATTTGCATGCAAATTTCAAGGAACATTGTTAATGGGACAAAAAGTAATAATTAGGTTTTCGTGGGAATATGGGTTATCGTCTGCTTCCAGGAACCATCTCACCTCTTTTTGCAGACCTTTCATTCACTACGCATGTTTAAGATTGCTTTCCGCGATAGGTCACTTTATCCTAAACAATTGTCTTTATTTTGTCTGCTATGGCTGATCAGCGCATGCGCTGACGGCGTTAGCTACTTTGCCAATTTCTGTAAGAACTGTTGCACGAGCTCAAAAACAGCAGTTGTTATCATAGAAGCATAGCATTCAGGCATTTGATAATGTCTCAACAGGGAAAAAGTAATACTATTGCAAAAATTTGCTGGACTTCTGTATACATAGCAACAAAACAAACGTTTTCCTGCGTAGTTTATGCGCATTCTCAATTCCTGTGTAGTTGAGCAAGATTCGATCTTACGAAGCTGAGTGTGCGCAAGCCAATTTAGCCACATACCTTCTATGCTCGACTGCTCGTATTCGACGAGACATTAGCGTAGCCTGATTTTGCAGTTGTAAATTGCTCTGACATAGTGATAGTGTGTTTTACTTCACTCTTCTGTTTTAACACGCAGCCTGATAATTTGCAGTTTTGAACTGCTGTGTCGTAGCGTTGAGTGTATTTCCTCCGATATCCTAACTTGGAGCGCTGGCAGTTTATATTAAGTATTAAAAACAGACACAACACAACGATTAATAGCGAGTTTGGAGGTAGAAAAACAGAGTTACAGACACTTTCTTAACACTATTGTTCGCTAATCCGTAACACTTGGGACGGCACTACATCCAGAGCAGGACACTGAATCCAACCCTGGTCAAGGCCAGGTAAAGTACGAAAGTATTGTGGTATGCACACGCCCTCATATAAACACTGTACCCTCCGAGCACTCAGTTGCAAAGTAAAATGCAGTTGTAGTGTTCAAAAAATAAGGAAGAATATAAACAATCTGACTGCATCAAAGCGCGCAACCATACGTTGTTAGACTTTCTGCATCGTTCAAGAAAGAGGTGCATATTTTTTCACAATAAGGCCTCAGAAATACGATTGTTGCATTGAACCTCGTAACTACCAACACTCGCTCGCCGTGGTAGGCTGTATAGAGTACACATTCCCGTTCAAAAACTTTCCATGTTGTAGAGCATGTAAGGGCTCGTGCCCCCCTAGAGGGCGCCCCCCCCGTTAAGAACCACTGTTTTAGACTGTGCAAATGAATGGTGATGTTTTCATGTTTTTTTCAACATTTTTTGTTGCGTCGATGCGATGCAGCTCAGAAATTTGAAATGCTTCTTTTCATTAACTGTTGGACATTGGTAAGTGCCGAACTAGATACAAGTATTGGTGGTGTTGCAACCTACAGCAGGTTTTTTTTAAGGAAAATGTTAGGTACCCAGTATGGAGCTGTAGGGACCTGATTCTCTGATTGTAGGGACCCGATTTTCTCTGATTCTAGGGACCCGATGATAATTTTCTGATTCTAGGGACCCGACTCGGGTCTCTAAAACACCTTTAAAAAACTATGACCTGTAGTAAAATTTACCCTGTTCGTGTCAAGCCAAAGAGCGTTTAATTGCAAATTCTGCTTGAGTAATGCAAATTTTGATCAGTGTCAAGTCAAATGCATGCCAGATAATCAAATTCTTTAAATCATGTTTTAGTCATTTATAGTTCTTACCGACAGAAATGAATTTAGAGCAGAGTGAAGGCCTTTCAAGAGCGCTTCTTTTTAATGATAGTGAGCGAGTAGAAATAAAACCACCGGAACAAAAAAAGCATTTGTCTTAAGTGAAGTCATGCCACTTCCTAAAAGTGAAACCTGGCTACAGTCAAGGCAATGATTTTTCTAGGTAGGTTAAAAACTTTACAATCCAATCTTAGAAAGTGCTATTGTTCCCCATATGTGTGGATGACTGAAAAGACTAGTCTTTCTTACCAGATAGTGTTTTTGAGGTACATGCAATTATCATTTATAATCGTGACGAACTTCCGTTACGTATTTTTGGTCGAAAACGTCAACAAAACCGCCGAAAATTTTCAGATACGACTTTTGCAAATCGTGGATCGTTTTTATGTAAATTAAAATCAAAGAGATGGAAAGGACTGTGTTTCACAGCTTTTTTATTTCCGTCAGCTTTTGAAAACAAGACATGTTACAAACCGTAAATTAAGTTGAAAAAAAATAACAATCTCTACTGTAATCTATTTTACATTATAAATGTCACAGTTTTACTTACGGTTTGAGACTTCATCACCGGCTGATCGTTTTCAGCTACACTTAATTTCAAATCTAGCGGTGTAGATCCAGACACTGCAACAGCCACAAACAACGGCACAGAAGACTGATTGAGGGCCACATTCAAACTGCCATCACCGTTTATTTGTATGACTGTTTTGCCCTGAAAAACACAAATTGTTTACTGAAATATTCAGGTCAATTCTCAAAAAGCGGTTATCGTTTAATAAAGAGTAGTACTTATGCTGTAAATAAGGCCAAGTTTATAGTGATCACGTTTAATTTATTTATATCAGCTGAGGTATGCTCTGAAGAAACAGCATCTAATCAATGGAGATGGTTTATGTTAAGAGGTGTGTCTGTTGTGAAGGGTGCTGCAGCTTTGTCACCGAAGAAAATGTCGACATGGTTGAAACTAACTGACCAAGTCACATCGATAAAAATGTGCAAACTTTCTTGTCATTTTAGCAGTCACTCTTACGAAGTAAAGGTTGAGAACTGTCACTAATTTGATGTTAAGTTAAAAAAATGTCTAGAGGTCATTTTTACCAAAAGATGTCTGCAGGCATAATTTTTTAAAAATTAAAAAATGCAGAACAAACGAAGTTTGCAGATATAACTGCTTCGATAGCGTATGTTGATGAAATGAAAAATGAACGATATCTGCTCAAGGGTGTATACTATAGAGTGCAGACAACTTCATTTTAACTTGTTTAGCTATTTTTACAATGAAAGTGAAAAATTGCTCATAACTAGTGTCAGATTTTAAAATTTTGATCTTTGCAATGTTGAGTCACTAGTGTCTTACGCTAAAATGTAATCACATCAACTTAAAAATAAATAGTTTTTCTCAATGTTTATCAAAAAAGATTTGATGTTCTGATGTTCGTTGTTATTTTAAATAATGCTAAATTTGCGCAACTACACTCTTTTGAAAAAGTGCCCACGAACCTAATTGTACAGTCTGTTCCCAATCAGCGCCCCCATTTTTACGATTATCAGCTTTCGCTTGCCACAGCTGTTAATGTAACACTGTAGATGCAGAATATGGTTGCGATACAGCGTCTTCGATGCAAAAATGTTCAGACACACCATGTGAGAAGTGAAGCTGGCACAATTCTTTGTCAACCTCTAAATGTGCCGCAGTCCTATAGCAAAATTATTTTTGCGATGCCCTAGGCCAGGGGTCGGGTACCTTTTTGGCTAAGGGAGCCATGAAACCTACATATTTTTAATTGTATTTCCGTGAGAGCCATATAACATTCTCAACACTTAATGCAACCAACTTACTTAACTAGCGTGTGCATTTTAAGGCAAAATCAACAATTTTAAACAACGGTAAATGTCTGAATTTTCTCATTAATAACATGCTTCTTATTGTTAATGCGACTTCTGGAGCTGCATGGTGTTGCTGATGGCTTTGTAGGAAAATTCCAGAAAAAGTTTCACTCGTAACAATCGTGTTAAGAAAATATCAAGCGAGCCAGATGCCGCCATCAAAAGAGGCACATGTGGCTCGCGAGCTATAGGTTGCCGACCCCTGCCCTTAACAGTGGCATATCTAGGGTATGGCAGGCATGGTTCGTGCCACTGCCATGGGCTTCATTTTGATGGGTGCGCAAAAACTGCTTTACAAAAAGTAACAAATTAAATTTTGTTACTTACAGTTTCTTCAACCTTGTTTTGAGTTCAGTGGCGTACCGAGGGTTTCGCGCGCCCGGGGAAAAAGTCTGTTTAGGCGCCTCCACCCAGCCCGTTCGTCATGGGAGCACACAGACGCCAAGAGTGAGTTGGGTGTAAAGGGGCGTCGTTAGCTGACTCGAGCCCCGCGTGAATTTGTTTCTAGACCCGTCTGAAAGCTTCATGTGAATGTGACGTCACAGAATTAATGTCAGAACCCTGGAAATCGTCAACCAACTGAGAGTCAAAAATTTAATGGTTTCGCGTGCAGCTATTTCGATCACGACTGTACATCAAACTGTTGTATTGCTACATTCCAATCTGCGGTAATACATTCGAATTGCAGCAACTAGTGAAACAAAATGTAAGAAATGATCAAAATGGTAACAGAAAATGAAAATACTGCCATGTGATTCTTTGCTTGTGATCATGTAACTTAAAAGACAAAGTTTTCTTGTTTTTGCGGCTGTAAATTTTTCGATTATTTCGTCAAAAAATTGATATAATTTAAATGTGTCGCATGTATCGGCCAAGGAAATATCTATGGCCAGTGACGCTGCGTAAGATGTCACAGGTTAACAATGTGGTGACCTGGATTTCGACAATAATGTCCATTGAGATGTTCAGTTTGTAGGTCGAATTTAAAGCACATGTAGCAGTCAGGGTTGCGGAGCCGGAGTCGGAGTTGTAAGGAGTCGGAGGTTTTTGGGTGGAGTCGGATTCCCAAGAACACTGGGAGTCGGAGTCAGAGTCGGATTTTTTTTCCGACTCCGACTCCAGATGTCCAACTGGATCATTTTTGCATCACACTCTTAAATTGGGAATTCCTTTTAAATGGTACAATTTCTTTTGAGTCTTCTTTGAAACAGAGATTTCTTGCTGTGTACCACGCTTTCCATTGATTTTGACAGCCAAATTTCATTTCTTTATGTTAAGGAGTCGGAGTCAGAAATTTCGGAAAGGTCGGAGTCAGGAGTCGGAGTCGGAAATTTTGGAAGGTCGGAGTGGTATATGTTACCTCCGACTCCGCAACCCTGGTAGCAGTAACTGAAAAGCTCACAATTATGACTAATATACTCAAAGCTGTTGTAATTGCAGTTAGAATCTTGCAAAAGTATTCAGCATTTATTTGAATATCCCATAAATAAAAATCATGATAACTACCTTCAAAACCACATCATATCTATTTGAACACGAAGTGTGTCAAACCATCAAAGCTCAAACAATATTTCCTAAAAATCAGATCTGCTGTCGTAACAGCACGCTGTACACCATAGGTTGTCAGGTCCACATGGACTATAAACGCGAAAACGCTCATAAAATGATGCTAAATTACTTCAAAAGTTCCAAACAGGCCAAAAGCTATCGCGTTTGAATTACCCTGATGAGTAATGTCAATAACACAATGTTGATATAGAACCAAATTTACTGCTTATGAATTAATTAATATGTGCTAATCTCAAAAAGTACCATTTGCTTTCATAGAAAATGCTTCATAAGACACATATAAATGCTTGAAACAATAAAATGCAGGTTATTAAAATACACACATACACCATGTCATAGATTTTAATTAATTTGAATCTGGAGTCGCGTGTGTTAATATGTCAAAATTCTAGTGTCGCGTGTGTTAATATGTCAAAATTCACAAAATGTCCATTGCAAAATGCATGCACAGAAAACTATTAAGATTTCCAGGTTCAGGTCGGCCAATTACTCCAAACCGTTAGTCAAAATATGCCAAATTGCTTCAAGAAATGCCAAACAGGCTGAACAAATCTCATAGTTTGATCTCAAAGCAACCAGGTTTCAAATAACGCCAAACAACGTTGTTTTTCTGTCAACACCATTAAAAAAGGCCAAGAACATGCCAAACTATGACATAGGAACAGCAATTTCTCATAACAAACCACTTTATAAAGCATAGAATGAGAGCAAAGTCGGAAAGTTCGCAACCCTGGCTATCTGAGAGCTTTGTGACGCAACTGTGAGACCACCTGCGGACGCTCATTGTTGGAGATTGAAGCTCCGCCTAAACGTCACTAAGGTTCGTAACTGCTCGCTTTGTGAATCTTGATGATCTTGAGGTTTCGCAGCTGAGTAGTACCCATTCAACATTTTGTAAAACGTAACTATTAGCATCTGCTGACATTTGATATTTCGTAATTATTACGTAAATTTTCGACGTCAATTTGGAGCCTCCAAAATGCTGCGCCCTGGGCAGATGAAACTTCTTGCCCCCCTAGCTACGCCACTATTTGCTCCTATAAGCGTAGCCAGGGGAGACAAGGAGGCCATGCCACTCTAAATTTCTAACATATCTTCTCATTTTCTTCTTTGCGGGGCGGTGCCCCAAAAAAATACTGTTGCTCGCTTAAACCACTCCCCAAAAATTTTGTTCTGGCTACGTCACTGTTTGCCCTCAAAAATTTTGGTCTGGCTACGTCACTGTTTGAGCCCCATACAGACATCAACTTCAAAGCTACATCAACACAGCGCGCTTACCTAATGCATTAATCCAGGGCTTTTGCGCTAGCACCACTAAGCATTACGACAAAACTGTGGTATTGTGACACAACACGAGGGTCAGGCATTGTAGGCATTGTAATAGAACAAGAACACTCCTCCCTTGTTTGGCGAGGCGCTATGCCACATAAAACGCTGAGTTCGTGATAGCAATAGCAGAGTAACCCTGGTCGAATGGGAAATGTCTATACTGTTGTGCGGAGAGCCGTCGCTTCGACTCTCGCATTGGTTGGCTCAGGGCGGGCTGCAACAAACTGCTCCCATCGTGTCGGACTGTCGGTGCCTGGAAACACCCATTGAAGGTCGTCTGGGGCTTGTCAAAGGAGGAAATAATGTGGTGAGCTGATACACCGCATAAAAAAACTGAGCTCGTGACAGCAATAAAAGAGTGACCTGGTCGAGTGGGGAATCTTTATTGCTGTTGTGCGGAGGGTCGACGGTTCGGCTCTCTCATAGATATGTTCAGAGTGACGCAGCGTTGCGGCTGCAACATTTGCCATATCTACAAGACCTCGTCCTTCTCACGCTATGGAAAAGGATAGTCCGGTCAAATTACTTAAACTTCTGTGGCCCATTCTGACTTTAGGAAACTTCTTTAATGGCCACTAGTGTGTGATGGGTTAAACACAATGCTCCAGTGCAGAGACGAAGGAATAGAACGTTTGTTAGTCCTCGAAACACCAGCAGTCAGATACCGTACCAGTTGAGCAAAAATGTTAATTCATGAAAAAAAAGGTTTGTTAGACTTTTTTAGAGCCATGGATCTCAGAAGGTTTTTGCAGTGGAGCCAACAACAGTGAAGTTTCAATTTACCAACACCGAAACTAAGAGAAAAACATTTTTATGCTAAAAAAGAGATAGAAAATATCAAATTTCAAAATCCATCCAGGGATTCCAAAACCTCTCCGCCCCTTTCACGACCAGTGGCGAAATAAAGAGGGGCAGGGGAGATATCTTCCCCCGGACGCCGCATTTTTGGTGGCGCCAAATCAAGTTCGGAATGCTATGTAAAAATTACGAAATGTCAAATATCATCGGATGCTAATAATTGCCATTTACAAAATGTATTGTATGGTTTCGCAGCTATATGACAATTTAACGGCAGAAGAAAAAACATTCAGAACATTTGATAAATGACCATTTTCTTAGCAGTGGCACAGCGAAAGATCTTGCGATCATCTGGTGCAACTGCACCAATGTCGAATGCCAACGGCTGGTACACAATTGTGAAATCCCATTAAGATCACCAAGTTTCACAAAGCGACCAGTTACGAACCTTAAAGCGTCTGACTCCAGCAATCAGCATCACATGTGGTTTGATTCACACCTGCGTCCAGAGTCGAATTTTCATTTTCAGGGCCCTGGGTATTTCAAATTGGGGGCCCTTCTGGAAGGTTTGCGACAACTGATGTCATGCAAATTAGCACTGCACGTGCTCGTTACATTCACTGAACAAGTTGTTTCAGTTCAAAAACCTATTACTTTATTGTGAACTTCCTCAATATCAGGAACAAAAACAGTCGCAATGAAACTAACGAAAAAGGCAGCGGTGAAGTTATCTCACCTCATTCACATTACATACTTATTGAGTACCTCACTGGCCTCGTGTAATTTGAAAAATGGATTCAAACATTTTGTTCCACACATGATACGTCACAATAACCAACTCTTAGCGCCGTGCAATGAGAATGCTCATTGTCATTAACTTCAATCTTTCGCGCTCATTCTTCTACAAGGATCTTTTGTTAGCGGCATATTAAAAAAATCTGCGTTGAACCAAAACAAAAATACAACTATAATTACTTACAGAAATGCTGGAAATTGTCCTTACTCCCAAAAATTTGGGGGCACCTCAAATCGGGGCCCTAGGCTGCCTTTTCAACCTAGTGGTAAATGCGCCCATGCCTGCATCATTACTCACAATGCGTTCAGATAGCCAGTGTTGCGAACTTTCCAACTTGGTTCTCAATATATGGTTGCCGTTGCGTCACAATGGCATGGGAAACCAGCATTCACAGTGCATGGGTATGCCAGTGCCACTGAGCTTTCTTACAGAGCAACGATGAACGGTGTGTTGTTACAAGTACAACCAGTGCCGGATTAAGGTAGCGGGGGCCCTGTAGCATATTACCAGCGCGGGGTCCTAATTTAAAAATACACTTGAACAAAATGAAGAACTCTCAAATCACATATCATGTGGGCATCCATGTGACTACCATTAGGCCTACGCATACTGAATTTCATAAATATGAAAAACCTGGTTCTAAATAACAGCTGGCATATCGGTCTACGTATCTTTTTACCAAGAAGAAATACATTACTATCTGTACAGCTTACAAGTACAGAACAGAGACAGACCTAATTAATGCTTCCAGACTCATCAACAAATTTGATCATAGCTATATTTAGAGTGTAGTCACAGCATAAGTATAGAAGTCTGTTGTCAAAAGCAGCAAACCTACTGCCTTGATTTGTCGTAGCAAATTGTTTATGATACTGGTATAGTATCTATTTCACATAGACGTTCATGCTCTATACTCCTTAGAATTAAGCTGTTCAGCTTATTTTGTTTAATGGTGATCCTTTGTTCATTCTGCCATCTCAAGTTTAGAAAATGATCGTTCTCCACTGCAGTGGCGTAGGAGCACAATCTGCCGCCCCTGGCCCTAGCAGAAAATGCCGCCCCCTGGTGCGGGCAGTGGTGTTATATTTATGACGTCATCGTGCTCAGTCAACCATGGTACTGCTTTTCAATTTTTCCCTAGTAACAGTGGGAGATGGGGCCTCACAAGTCGATTATCCTCGGGACCTTGCATCAGCTAAATCCGACCCTGCGTAACTGAAATGATTTAAGCAAAACAGGGCTATGTTGTGTCAAGAAATGAGGCAAAAGCACTCTTTGACGAAGTTAGTTCTAAACGGAGAGGTTTAGAGGATGACATTCTCTCTGCTTTTCTGCTTCAATTGCCACGTTGCATCGTCTGTTTGCTTTATTTCCGCTGTATAGCTAACCGCCTGATATGCTGTAGCTCGTGCGACTAGAAAGAGGAGGCGGGGTCAAAGGTAAAACGCGAGAGCAATCTGCAAGGAGATAGCAGTTTTAACGATTTGCAAAATATGCTATTTCTTGTCTCTTCCCTTGCGCAAGCTGCAAAAGAGCAACTGACGTGTTCAGCCGGTCCGGTGTTCACATCTGTACAACTTTCTGGGTCGAGTTAAATGTGAATGAAGTTTACATGTCACAAAAGACTTTTTTCGTGGCGATTGTTGCACATATCCAATGATGTATTAAAAAATTGTGCCCCCTAGTGATTTTGACCCCCCTGCTGCGAAATCCTGACGACAGGCCTGATTGTAGTAAACGTTACTGTGATTAGTTGGGTGAATTTTAGGTCATTTGAACGACATAAGACTAAAAACAATTGGTACACAATGTTTTCCATTACTGGGTGCCCAGCGTTGCAACACAGCGCTCACATTTTCTCAACAAAACCTGCGTACATTAACGCCCTGAGNTAAACAGCCTTTNAGTCATTTATTAGCATTCTCCACCGGATGAGCGAAAGTATTAAGCAAGTAAGCAACTCTCCTTTCCTATCAATAAAGCATAGAGCAATAGCTTAGCTACTGTAGAGCTTTCTGATTAACTGCGGCAACTAGTTGCTTAACTGCTTTAAAAATCTCAGTTGCAACAGTAGTGGCTGGACTTTGACCAGCGAATGATGCTGTTTCACAGGATTACCAGATCTACTTTTTGCCAAGGGGCCAAATCTAGTCTAGAAAAGAGTAAAAAAGCCAAATGATCTAGTCCAGTAAAGGGGCCAAAAAAGGCCAACCAATTTCCAATTTTACCAGCAGTTACAAAGTCATGTTAACCCATACTTAGCAATTTATCAAATGACAATGTTCCTCAATCACAATTGTAGCTCACCAGCAAAACAAGTAGCCTACATGATAAAAGATCGCAAGTGAACTTAATTTACATGTGTAGTCATAAACGGAGGTAAATTTACCAGCTTCGATAAGTGCAAAAGCGATCAACAACAATCTGAACAAAACCAACACGTGCCTGATGCTGCAGCTTGCTAGAGTAGACGCGTTTCGTGCACCACCTAAATAACAGTAAGTTGGATAACGTAGCAATTCTCACTGCTACCGCTACAACTGCAGCAAGTAACAGTTTTTTTTGTTTTTTGTTAATTTTGGTGACGGCAATTTGAGGAAGGCCGAAGCTTGAATTGTGCTTCTTGCCGGGCCGGTTAATGCAAACACTCTTGCCCAAGGAGCGCTACGGCAATTCACTCGAAGTGGCCGTGCGTGGATCGAACACCACACCTTCCCGTTGAGAGGCGGACACTACCACTGATCTATTTCCGCCCTAACAGGTATTGTGATGAACATACTTTCATATTAACTCAGAAAATCTAAAGGCCAATCTACACTGGGAACTTGCTGGGAGTTGCCAGGCGTAATCCTTTTTGTTTTGTTGCGTTTGTTTTCTTGCGTCGGGTAATTCTGCGCTTGTGCACGGCTCAGCACGAAAACTCCTGGACGCAATAAAACAAACAAAGAATCGTGTGCGACTACTCCTGGCAACTTCTCAGTGTTGATTGGCCTTAAGGATCCTAACAAAATTTTCTAATCAAAAACCTTCAAAACAGAAATTTGGTGAAAATCTGCAATCAGTTAGTGAAAAAATATGGCTTCTCAGACAGGTCCCAGGGTGGTCAGATCTAATTCTTGCAAAGGGCCACTTCTGTAGCTAACCTTTGAGATCTGTATCATTGAAACCATTTTACATTATAATTGCTGTGTGCTGTGTACCACTTCATCTTTTTTCTGTGGACTTGCTTCACTAGTACCTCTGTCACTTGAACTCATTCCACCTAGCTACTATTTACAGCATATACGGTGTTAGTTGCTTGTTCATTCTTCTTGCTGAAGACTAAGCTACCTTGATAAAATAATATGATATCTTAAATCACCGCCACGAAGTTAAAATCCTAAAAACCACAGATCTTCAGAAGAAAAACCCAGAAAGACATTGAAAACCCAGATCTGGGGCAAGACCACAGGTTTGGGGCCATACTGACCAAATCATTTTGAAAGTGCCAATAAAGTAACGCAATATATCGCACAGATCAACGTTATGCAAAAATAGGTTTTAAATGCCATTCATAAAAATACAATCAAGCAATATATGAAAATTGCTGCAATAATGCCTCATTGCTTGAGTGACCCCATAACGTTGCAAGTAACTATAAAACACTTTAGTAGTCTAATGTAAAAGCATTCAATTGAATACTTTCGCTTAATTGCTTATGGCAACAATAGCAAAATAGTGACTTCTTGGACTGAAAAAATTCCATACATATAATCAGGGGTGGATATTAGGAAAAGCGAATGAGGCGGTCATCTCGGACCGCCCTTTTGAGAGTTTCGCACGTAGTTTTTGGAGTGCGAAACTTAGTTTGTTCTAATTCTGAAGCATGTCATATGTTTGTCAAAATAAAGCAAAAATCATGTGCAAATGCGCCAAAAAGGCCTCTCAACAAATTTAATGTGTAGACAAAGAACAAATTGAAATCAAATGTCTCCAAACAGCTTACAATGCGAAATGTATTTTTTCACACTGAAGCGAATTCCCAAACAAAATGAAAAATTCGACTTGTTTCAGTGAATAAAATTTCTGCATAACATGTGTAAAATATAGGGACACCTTTCTGAGAGTTTGCCTGGGACACCTAAATTCTAATATCCACCCTTGCTTTTTCTAATATCCATCATGTAGTAAAGAACAAACTTAACACAAATGACCGCGGGACCCGTAGCAATTGCTACATTTGCTGCTATAGTTAATCCGGCTGGTTACGACAACAGATGTGATGTTTAGGAAAATTTTTGAGCTTTGATGGTTTGACAAACTTCATTTTGAGATAAACCTGATGTGGTTCTGAAGGTAGTTGAAATGATTATTATTTGTGAAATATTTAAGTAATGCTGAACACTTTTGCAAGATTCTAATTGCAACTGGGTAACAGCGAACAATTTAGTTACTGTTGCGTGCGTTTCCTAGTGATTCGACCAGTGAACTGGACATTTATCTGGACATGCTTGTCGAAATTCAGGTCACAAAATTTCTATCCTAGATGTTCTCACGTTTGTCACTGGCCATAGATATTTCCTTTGTTGACACATGCGGCACATTTAAATTATATGAGCTTTTAGCGAAATAATTGATAAATTTGCAGCAAAGGCAAGAAAAGTTTGTCTTTGAAGTTTGATAATTACAAGTAAAGCATTGCATCGCAGTATTTTTTATATTTTCCGTTAACTTTTCAGGGTATTATATCCAAATAAAGGTTTTAGGACTTTGAAAATTTGTATTTCTCTAGTAGTTTTGTATAAAATCATTTGTCTTCACCTTTTCATATGCATGCTTCTTTCTGCATTTCTCTTACATGTATTCGAGAGTCTGTTTGTATAAAATCATCTGCCTTCACTTTTTCATATGCATGCTTCTTTCTGCATTTCTCTTACATGTATTTGAGAGTCTGCCCTCAGTCAGTCCTCTTTGACGTTTTAGAATTCAAAATTGTGGGAGTGTATGCTGCACAATCAGTGGCGTAGTCAAACCAAATATTTGGGGCGCGCAAAATGTTTGATTTTGAGCGAGCAACAGTATTTTGTTTGGATACCGCTTCTCAAAACACAATGTGAATAGATATGCTAAACATTTGCGATGTGGGCACCCTGTGGCCACCCCTATGTGCAGGACCCACTACAGGTCGCACCAGCGGTGACTCTGAACAAACCTGAGGAGAGAGGTAAACAAGTAAGCACAAGTTGCAACTCTGGCCAAATTTTATTCTGTGTTATCAGAGGATTTTTGTGCCAATGAATTCTGTCGTTAAAATTCATGCAGAGTTTGCAGATGGTTAGGGAGACTTTTTCCTAGTTCTTGCATTTACTGTCACTAGTTGCTGCAATTCCAATGTAGCAAAGCAATTTGTTTTGTCTCAACACAACAGTTTGAATGTTCGATCGTGGCCGAAGTGGATCACGCAAAACAATTAGATTCCTAATTCTACAAAAGCTTATTAGTTCCAAGATCCAAAGGTCATGACGTCAATTCCGGGACATCACAGTCACATGGATTTTTCACACGGGTCTAGAAACAAAGTATGCGTGGCACCAGTGGCACGAGCCTGTCTCGATGCCCTTTTATTCTCAACTCACTCTTCGAGTTTATGCTACCACGAACGGACTGGGTGGGGGGGCCAAAACTGACTTAGTCCCTGGGCGAGGGAAACCCTAGGTACACCATACCTCCCGATGGCCATGTTTAGAGCTAGCTTTTTCTGTCCAGTGCTTTGGCTTTCGCACTTTTGAACTTGGTTTTACTTTTGTACAGCGCAACTCTTGATGTGAACTCATATTAGCGTTTATTGCATGCTTTTATAGCAGGGATGTGGAATCGGAAGCGGAAGCTGGAAGCGGTGGAAGCGGTCCTTTTTCTGTGGAAGCGCGAAAATTCTACAGCTTCCACATACGTTATTTGACTTGAAGAGTAACTTAACGAAAAAGTTTTGTCCATTTCCCGATGTGGATTAAACGGTGAAGTTGCATTTTAAGTCTGAATGAACGTGCGGTATCAGTAGACCTACCATACCTCCCGGTTTGACCGGGACTGTCCCGGTTTAAACATCTGTCCCGGTATCCTGCCCCGATTAGCAAAATGTCCCGGAATTTCACTTCAGTGAAATTTTCAAAATGAACTCCAGCCTGATGATGCATTGTTATGAAATAATTCCGCTCCATGGCCATTTGTAAAATTGGGGGCTTATTGTTGCGTCATTTTTCCATTGTCTTCAATGGAACTACAGCAACTGCTGCAGTTACAATCCACTTTGTAAATTGCTTTGTTGAGGCAGGATACTTTCAGTTAGTTTTGAGTCATTTTATGCTGAAAGTAAGCTAGAACTTGGCTTAATGCAGAGTAATGTAACTAAAATTTTTCCTTTTAATCTCAATACAATACTTTAAATGTGTTCTCAGACAATCTTAAAACAATAAATAAGGTATAAAATTTGCCAAGCTCAGGCCTTCGGCCGCTCGTCAGGTTATTTCATTCATGTTTTTGAATTTGTCCCGGTTTAAGCCTATGAAATTATGGTAAGTCTAACGCACTGGGACTTTCAGTATGTTGTGCAGGGTGGTTCAAGGATTGCATTCAGCAATTTTCAGCTGTTTACTAATTTTTTCCGAACTTGGTCAAAAAATGATCTAACATTACTGGAGTGAACAGTGTCTACAAATCTGCCAGTACCCAGAAATCTGACAAAATCATCTTTAAATCTGCCAAATCAGCATAAACATCTCATCGGCCAGAAAAGATAAATGGAAACCAAAAAAGCCAAAAGTGTTGAAAAAAAGTCAAAAATTAGAAATTTGGCCTCAAAATAGCCTAACTGACAAATTAGTGACAATATTGCAAAGAACTCGAAGCAGTGAATGCTGGCGCTTTGCCCTGGAAGGTGTTATTTGCACCACATGGGCATTGAAAATGATCAGAAAATGTTTTTCCACGTCACAGCGGGAATTGTGAAGTTTGCAGCGACTTATTATATCTTCTTGTGTCGCCATATACTGTTGGGTCTAGAATGTATACGACAAGACAAAAGATACTTTAGGTACCGTATTTTATTTAAATGGGTTCATACGTGTACCAAGGCGCATTATCACAAAAGCTAAAGTTTGCTTTAACACACCTGAATATTACCCGGATGACACAACCACTTCAAGCATATAAGTCTTCACTTCAATTGAACATTATTTTTCGTATTTAATTAATGAACAACCAGTAAGGTTTCAACTTACATATTTCTTCATTAGTATAGTCTTCGAAACAATGTTGGCATAACGTACTCTTGAGCAGTCATGAATCAAATTGAACATTTTTATAACTGTCATCAAACAACTACACTTCAGGCAATCGTAGACTGAATGACCATAGTCTATCGAACTGACATTTGATATGCATAATGCAGACGTTCATGAAGACTGACATACAGCAAACGTACTTCTTCGCAGACAAACCTACAAATGAGCAGCAGGTGTGGGTGATCGTGCTGTCATTCTAGCGTTTGTTCTTTCTTCTCTTGGTTGGTTGCTTCTTCTTGTGTTCCTGAGGCCATGTGGGTGATGGTCTGCCTGAAGGACATTTTTGACGGCTTTTTATAGTAGTTATGCTTGTATCTTTCCTATTTCTGCGCCGGGAAATGGCTATTTTCTTACTATTTTTATTAAGAGGTTATTTTCCCAAGTGGTGTTCTGGGAGGTTATCTTCCGGTAGAATGCTTGCTTTCGCAAGTTCATGTTTTAGTTTATTTGTTTTAGTAAATGCGTAAACGCGAGGTTTCGTGCTGTCATCGGTTTCTTGTTGCTTGACGTAAGTCGGTGTGCGTCGTGCACCAACCCTTTTGCAGTTTCTGGAGTGGATGTCTTGTTTCACTCTTTGATTTTAGCTGGTACTTGTGCTGTGTGTCCATAAATGGGTATTTTCTTAAGTTATAAGTTTCCCAACTGCTTCGTTACGTCGTTTTGTGGATTACTTCACATCGTTCGGGTCCAAAGGTCGTTCTTGTCTTCTCACACACTCTGTGCTTTAGGCTTTTCAATAGTTAAATTTTCATACGTATTGTCCATGGTTTCATACGTTTTGTCTTTGTAGATTTTTTATTGA
>JGI24158J21664_10003340_pt1 | contig 20059 bp, 12 predicted proteins | sample Ectturendosymbi3_FD_21664 | JGI IMG/M metagenome (IMG submission 21664) | reverse complement strand
TGTGACGTCACAAACAGCGCACACCAAATACAAATGACTACCCTATGCCGCTGAATGAAACCCCCCCATGAAAAGTTTCTGCGTACGCCACTGCTAGCAGCATGCAGAAGTATGAAAATCTCTTTTTGTTTGACGCGTGTTGTATTTCAAGTAGCAATGGCGTTCACCCACCTATATTACTCTGTTACCTCTTGTTCACCTTACCCATTATCTCAGTGATAATATGAAGTCACCGCGATCATCGCACGAGTCCTCCCACAACGAATCGTTGCACAGCTCATCCGTTCACAACCGGCGGTGTAACTATAGATTTGAGCCAGGGTGGGCATCGTAGCTGAAGTGGCAAACTGGCTGGCCTACTAGCCAATACTCAGAAAAAGTTAAGAAATTATAGTCAATCCCGATGTAGATGGCTATACTAAAAAACGAAATCACCGAAAAACACTCCGAAAAACGCAAAAAAACAACCTATGAAAATCATAAAACGATACTAAATACCGAAACATAAGGTAAGTGGGGGTCCGGTTTTTACATTTAGCTTCCAGGGGGTCCACATCCCTGCCCCCCTGTCAGTTACGCCACTATTCGCAACTTACTTTGTTCGGAATCATCGTGACGCATCTCACTTTCACCAATTTCTCATTAATCAACTCATTACCTTTCGTTTCAACTTTTAATGAGAAGTTAAGCTGTTCTGGAAGCGAGAATAAACCATTAATTAGCATGTTTCGTGGATCTTATTCATCGTTCGAGCCATTTGTTGAAATCCACGGCTTGGCCGCACTAGATTTCAAGGCAGTTGTTCAGCAGCCATTCGATTGTATCGTCATCCAGAACTGTCAGGCCATGCAATCCATAGGAAGGTTAGTGTATTGGACAGTGAAGGACAACATGGACAACGGCCTGTTCATTTTCCCCACACTCACAAGCCGCCGAAGACCCGGGCCATACCCCATTCCCATTTATATACGCAAGAGCGGAAACGTCCGACACCGGTGCAGAGGGGGCTAAGCCGAACCCACGCTGCTCTTTACAGGGCCATATAAGCAGGGTGGGTTCCGATGCCGAGGAAGAAAGTACGGAGCGTCGTAGTGCACTCCACAACTCCGCATTACGTCGGTGATTCATCCTATGAGCCTCACTTCTGTTGTCGTCAAATGAACTGATGAGTTGTTGCGCGGCTGATACAAATGGGTGTCTCGATTTGAGATGCCGTGCGTTCCCACCCGGTGGACACGTCAGCGCTGAGTGGAGCAGATGTCCGCAGATTGCGTGGCACGGCATGCTAGACGCTAATGACAGTGTCGCTACTTTGCAACGAAGCTCAGCAAGTTGGTTGGATGCCCTAGAGCAGGGGTTCCCAACCTGGGGTACATTTGCCTATCCGAGGGGTACATGTAAGGTGAGCAATAGAAGAAAAATAAATATTTACATAACACTGTCTATGGAAAGAGATCCTTTCTCAGCAAAGAAACAGACACTTTAAGATCTTACAAAATATTTTATCANTATATTTACATAATATTTAATATATTTACATAATATAATTCATTTTATTATATATAAATATATTTACATAATATNTATTTCCAAATATTTATACNCATATCAGTAAATATTATTTTCAAAAATCATTATATGCTTGTTGTTAAATATATCTANGAATAATCATGATAAAATATTTTCTCATGTGAGATTTTGGGGATGCATGTTCATCTGTCGAAATGCTGAAGGGGTACATGCTTGTCTGTTGAAATCCAGAAGGGGTGCATGGTCATCTGTCAGAATTCTGAAGGGGTACATGGTAAACAAAAGGTTGGGAACCCCTGCCCTAGAGCATAGGTTCTCAAAGTGCTCCGTACGGAGCACCAGGGCTCCGCGAGAGAAACCTCGCGGCTCCGCGAGCTATTCGTTTGCTTGTTAAAATACTGGCTTTGGCTAATAGAAATTTATTGTGGGGCTCCTTAAATTATGGCCAATCTTTTCATGGGCTCCATATCACCAAAAGTTTGAGAACCCCTGCCCTAGAGGATAGGAAGATTGTCCGCTGGTACAGGCAGTGGCCGTCACTCCTAGACGGTTAGATTCCGTTCAAGATTTAGGTTTCGTTTGTAGCAGGCGCGAAGCAAAAACTAGATTGTTAAATGCGCCAATTAAGTGGGCGATTTCATGTCGAAGCTTCGTCAATAAATGTCTGTAACCAGGAAACTCAATTTCGCGCAATAACAGATGATCGTGTTTGTTGGTTGTTTCGTATTTCTAGCAGTTAATTAAAAAATTCTAAGAAACTTTATTAAAATAAAATTCAATTTCATTTGAAGTTTCATTCATTGAAGCCGCTTGAACAGTGGTTCCAGAAGTATGGGTCAAAAAATGGATCGCGCCTAGGCGATGCAAACCTGGGTTGCATATTTTCTACGTTCCTTTTTTCCTGTATTTAAGTTCTTTCCATCTCGTTCGTCATAGAATGAATTATTGTAACAAAAGTGCTGGCACTGAAATGGAGCTTAGCAACTTACTGCCAACAATCATCCGCACAATCAATCATTTTTTTCATTTTAAAATACGCTATTTGAGTCTTAGGTCGCGAGGGCGAGATGTTCACCAAACTCAGAGTTGGGCCTCGCCCAAAAAGTTTGGGAACCGCTGCCACTTGATAACAATGCCGTATTGCTTCATGCATTATGATTTTGATCGGGCCCTGAAAACTATTACGAAACACAAATGTTAACGGGTCCGGCAAGCCTTAAATATCTGCGCACAGATGGAAGAATGTAGCAGTGTATTATTCCAGCAGATCTCATTAGAACAGTGGTTCCCATCCGGGAGTTTCCGGAGCCCTCGGGGTCCGAAACAAGATTTTCGGGGATCCGAAATGCGATTGCCGATGGTGAGAGTTTGTATGTTCTTGGATGTACGTTTTTCAAAAAAACGTGTTTTATGAAAGCTTGCAAGTGCTATTACTTAAAAGAGCATTATCCAGCTAATCTTGCTACTGTAATTTAACAATTTAAATAGCTGAATGCGTGCATTTCTATTTTTGCTCCACTCTGTGGTTACCACGACGACGAAGATGACCGGTGATGCGATTTTAAGCGCGTTGTGACGTTTAAATGTTTATGACGTAAATATGACGAGATTGTTGTTTGATGCTACAGAACTGGGAAAGTTTCTGCTGTTCAATCATGCAAAATTACCTGAAATTGAGTACAAAAGCTTTGTCTATTTCAGTGCCCTTTGCAACAACACAATTTTGCAAATGTAGATTTTCCTCGCCACTTCATTTGAAAAACAAGTGTCGGAACCGTTTGAACCCCTTGAACGAGTTGCGCGTGCTGGCTCTGAGTAAACCTGAGCCAAGGTATGAGCGGATAATTTCAGATAAGCAGCAACAAAAAAGTCACAAGGTTTGTTTCTAATGGGTAGTGAAGTATGATACTTAAATAGTACGACTGAGTATTTTCTGTTGTGTTGTCAGTATGTATCACGATTGGTAATTTAAAAGTGAGTATACTGCAAAATCGGACTGTTCTTGTGATTTCTACGCTTTCTTTGAGACGGGGGGCTGCGAACGTCACCGTATTTTTATGAAAGAGGTACCAGCTCAAAAAAGGTTGGGAACCTACTGTGTGCACTAAATCAGGGTCTCAAACTCAAATTCTTCCGAGGGCCAAATGAAGACTTACAAAGTAACTCGATGGATACATTATGACGCTGACGCAAGAATGGCGGTATTTGTTGCAGCCACATTGCTGCGTCGCCCTGAGCCACCTGAATGGATAGTCGAACCCACGATACTAGGCATAACAGCAATATAGTTTCACCCACTCGAGTAGGTAGTATCTACTATTGCTGATACGAATTCAACTTTGTATGTGGCGAATCACCACGTCACATATTTGAACGTTACTGGAAACAGCTTTTACCGTACATCTTATTTCTTGCGAAAGGTATCATGAGTTACAGGCAATTCATTTCTAGCCGTCTCTAAGTTCGTTTAAAAGGAACTTGTTCACTCGCTAGCCAAGCACGTTTTAAACACAGGTAAATAAACAAAATGACGTAAATGTTAATTATATAAAAATTCCCAAAAAGCATCGCAGGCAGCACAAAATGTATACGCGGGCCACCTGCGGCCAGTGTGTTTGAGATCCCTGCATTAGAAGCTTGTTTGTGTTCTGCTACGGAGACGTGTTACAACTCCTCGATTTACAGAGAACCAAATTTATTCTGCAGTTGAAACTGAGTGTAGTAAAGCGATGAATATGATTTATAAAAATTTTACTCCATAACTGAGTATTTTTTGACTCAATGAAGTTCGATTTCTAGTCAAACTATCTTTATATTGCTTGCAAGCAGCAAAAGCCCGATGCAGTTCTAAAAATTGATATTAAAAGAGAGCAAATATTTTCGTTCCAAGCAATGCAGGAATTATTTTTTAATATTACAACGCATGCCAGTCGTTTTGTACAACATGGAAACTTCTTTGCTGAGGCGAAGAACTGCTTAGAAGTTATAGGAAAAAACAAAACAATATTTACGTACATCGAAAATGCAACAACCCAAAACCAATTCTTGGTCAAAAAACTATCCATCACTTCGTATTTACGAACAGGAGTAATCGAATAGGTAGAAGTAGTGGCGTTGTCGTGTTGATGTTACCCAGGGATGAAAATTTTTATATCCCCTTGAAAGTCCTTTTGAGTTTCACTTAAGCCATTTCGTCATAACACGAACCTTTCTTGAAGTACTGTCAAAATTTGCAAAGGAATATAACATCATTTGAAACAATTGGCGATAATTTGGTTACGCTTCGCAAATCATTAACAACTTTGTACTGATTTGAATTATCAAGTCAGGATCCGTCAAAGCAGATAATTCACTTACAGAGCATATGTTAAACAGATTTATTGCTGAAACCAGCTGTATCGAAACTATGAAAGGTCTTTTTATGAAAAGAAGCCAATGCTATGAATTCAGACATTCGCTTCAATGGAATGTAAAAGCTGCAACAGCTACCAGTCTTAAGCCGAAGCGGATGAAAAACGTTTAAGGCTTAGTCAGAGTGACAGACAGCGTTTATACATTGGATTGAGATTAGTATTCTTAGACCTAGAGCTTACAGAAAAAAGCACAAGCTACAAAGTCTGACTCTAGCCGTAGCTCGTTATACTTTATTTATTTTTTCCTGCACTTTTTCTTTCTTTAGAAGATGCGGGAAGGTGTCGTCTATGGATGTTTCCCTTGTAGGGAGTTCTACGCAACTTTTGAGCAGGTGGTTTTGTCAAGCAAACAGGTGGTTTCATTGCAACGCGTGGCACCTGCCATGACATTGAAGATCATCCTCAAATTTATGATTCGTTTAATGTAACGTTTTTGAAAAGGCGCGATTGGTTTGAGCTTGACATATGTGAATGATCAAATAGAGTTAACGCTAGGATTAGAACCACTCATGGTCTTGCCCGGGATGATACAATCTGCTCCTTTCACGGTGAAAAGCGTTTTTTGTGTAAATTTATGCGTGCTGATCCTTCTGCAGTGTGCCCGGAATGGAACAAGTTTTTTGCTGAAGCGCAACAACTAGTGGCATCCAATACAAAAGTTATCATCTGATCAGACATTCTGTTTCACAATTCGATTTTATCAACTGGCATTGTCATTTCGGAAACACACAATTGTACGTAAACGGAAAACGAAGCACTGCGCTGTGTGACAACATCACACGTAAATCAGCAAATCATTTTATGCGCAGTAGAGAACAAAGCTGCTCGTGAAAAAACAAAAACAATCGTGTTACACCTATGTTGCTGACGTTTCGTTTTAAGCATAGTGCAAGTTGCTTCTCAGCTCATCATAATCCAGCAATAAGCTGCTCCTACAACGACACTGAGCGCTCTCCACAATTTTCCAGATACGATCTAACGGGAGGGGGTGGCGCAGAAAAAGAGCATTTTTCGAGACGAGTGCTTCTTAGACAGTAAGCTGTAGAAAGCGTATTCTGTTGAACGTGAGAACATGATATGCATAGCACAGAACACTGTGAACGCCGAATTAATCAAAGCTTCCGTGACAGGCAGGTTTTTATTTCAGTCGCTACTGATCTCGTGACAAAACAGCGTCTATCAACCTCTCACAATCGGCGGTGGCAACACAACCAGGAGCATGTTGCTTCGTAGCCATGGGGAGATTTGCGTGATTTCACAGCGTATGGTTATTGTAACATCAAAATCACTTGCAGAGGAACCCCGTAAATCGAATGTTGTGAAAGAAAAGCGCGATACGAAACAGCCAAAACGAAATGCCTAATTGCGCTGTATGGTCGATGTTAAAGAATGAAGAAAAACTGCAAAGACAACAGTACTCGCGATTCTGATGGCATCAGGTTTCACGCTGAGTTTCCTGGACAACATAACCTGCTGTACGATGAGCTACGGATGCGGTCGATCCCGTAATTATGCTGCACAGTCACGCAGTAGTGCTAGGTTTCCACATTTGTCCTTGTGATAAAAGAGAAAAAACTGAAAAATGAATGCGAAAGCTCCGAAATGTCAGCATTTTTAAAAATCCATTTGCGACTGAAGTCAATAAACGTAGTAATCATGACAAGCTCTTTGTTATATTTATATGTTGTAAATCGGTACATTGCATTTGTTCAGCAAGGTTAGCACAGTGGCTTCCCTGAGACCATGTTTTCTGCAAAAAGTTTGGGTAGCTGCACTCCCTTGTAAAGCAAGTCCACCAAACCTTTACAAGGTTCCACACAAACTGCAAATGGAAGGCACAAGATGTAGAGTCCAGCAAGAAACCCAGCAATTGGCCATCCAAGAAACAACAATCCTAAAAACCAAACGAGCGACCACAAAAAGTTCCCCATTGTGTTTTGCAGAGCAGTCAAGTCAACGTCTGGTGGTAAAAAGAAGAACAAATTAATATGTTTCCTAGTACCTGAAACATAACATGGTATCGTCAGGAACCAGAACAAATAGTACTGGACTGTTTTTTTTTCGGCCATAGACCGAACGTTTTTGAAATGACCGAAAAAACTTAAGTCATTACGGTCAAGAATGTTTCAAAATATAGGTTAAAAAACACTTTTATGGCGAGTTTTAATATAACTATGAGACAAATGACCGAAATGTTTCAGTGACCAAAATGTCTCAGCTAAAAATGACCGAAATGTTTCAGAGAAAAACATCCCATGCACTGAAAATATCAATTCAAAAACCACAGGTTTGAGAATGCAGTTGTGTTGGACGTTTCCACATCACCTGTTTTCATGTTCAGCAAATACTAATGAATATAGTGCAAAATGTAAAATTACGAAACACGCGGTCGATCCCAGAAAGGACAACTGAGTAGAAATCAAGTAAATACATTTGCAGTTGCTATGGTGTCAAGCTTTCTTCAGCTGCCGATCGGTTTTCCGAAACATTGACACCGATGACTCGAGTAGAAATTGACAGTACATGGCATTGTAAAGTACGTATAGCGGTTTGGGATCGGACGGTGCTGTACGTAACTGTAGCGACCCGAAAAGAAACATTGTGCGTCACAACGATCACTTTTATTCTGTGGCTGAAAGTCATGTTCTTCACTCACTGAATTTTCCGCGTCATGAATACAGTTGTGTTGACAACTGGTGCTCAGTGTAGTAATACACGTGACATTACATGGCACGTTCGGTTTCTAAATGTCTACACTTGCTGGTTCGAGGTAGGTTTGTATTCGCTTAACCTGTCGTATGCGAAAAGCAATTCAACTACATGCATCTGACCGCTGTAGTGTAAACAGACGGCTTGAAGCAGTAACTTGGAGCAGCCAGAAAAATTTTTCATGATAAAGTTTACAAACGTTTAAGAAAGGGTATTTGTAGTATGAGACTGTAATTTCGCAACATTTTAAGATGGTGTTTTTCTTACTCCCAGTTTCAATAAAGTGACCTATTTTTGTTAGCAACCTTGGTTTAAAAAATAAAACCCGTCGAGCTAATCTTCTGACCTACGATAAAGTGCCTTGCTGAACATCTGTCTGTGATTTTATTGAATACCAAGAGAGAGAACCATGGCGTGACCAATAACGCTTGAAGGTCATTAAGCTGTATAATAAAAACAAAAGTGACAGAATGGCAGATTCGTAATACTGTCGAAAGAAATGCACTGTGGCAACTGAAATAATAGGCCGCCTGACCAAAGAACTTGTTGGTTCAACGCAAAGGCAACAATACCATAAAATGACAATAAAGCGATTGATTCAAATGGCAAATATTTTGTGATCGTGTTCAACAATAGGTTTTGCAAAATGCCCGAAACCAATAAAAAAGCGAAATGGCAAAATCACTTCAAGGGTTGAGAACACATTCAACGTAAGCGAAATCAGAAGAGCATATTAAAAACCCGGCCTTTTCTTCTTGAAAAGGTGAGTTTGTTGCCAATAGGTACAAAAAAGGAGTTTAATGTTCTCAAACCTGTGGAGCGTCACGTCATACCAGAAAACATTAGGTATAGTAATCAACAAGCAACCAAGCGCGTGTGCTGCAGTTGAGTGGGTAGCGTTCTTTATAAGCATTATGACAAAATGTAAAGTACCATAATCTTTTCATGGCAGTAAGCCAGCACGTACAGTAAAACAATGACAAGCTTCGAAATGCCAATTCGCAATGTGAAAGGTTTACTTTCACTACAGCAGCAATCGTGTAGATTCACATGCAGTGTTGCTGTCAAGATTTTGGTTGTATTGGTGAGAAGAGAATCTTAAAACAAGGGTGAATCGTAATGCAGGATCTTTTCGGTTTCCCCTGGCAGCAGTTACGTCAATTCAGTTCAGTTTATTGTTGCGCATGCTCTATATCGAAAGAATATAGTAAAAGATGCATCATAAAACAGCCTTGACGAGGGCCCCAGTGTCATTTCTATAGTATAGATGCGTCAACACAAACCTTATATGAGGTTTCAACACAACCCTTGTATGAGGAATAACTTCAAATGTCCCTCGGTAGGATTGTTGTTCACCCGCTAGAATTGACAGCTTCTCGTCGAAGTCTAACGAATCTGCCTGCTATGTTTGTAGCTTGGTACATTCTGCTTTTGAATATTGCTTTGCAAACAGAAGGTCATAGCAACAACCACTCGGAAATATTTTACAAGGCGTTAAAACGACGTACGAACTCACTGTATAGTACTAACTTACGCACTCGCTGTTAGTGAGACTTGTGACACGTAATCAAGTATAACAGCACATCGTGAGTACTCTTTCTGCCACTCCTTTTACAAACTGGCGAACTAATCCCACATCCATAGCTGGGCCTATTCAAGCATTACTTAACCTCAGGAAGAGGAAACACTAGGACTGATAGAGCAACCGCTTGCTAAGTATGATAAATACCTGTTGCAAGGCCAGATGGAAATGAGGTCACAGCGGACCATGTTTCAGAGAGTTAGCAATTCTTTAAAATCCTAAGGGCAGACAGAGCATATGTTTGTACAAAACAGTCGTGTCCCATGCAATCCCGAACGATTGAGAACCTTTCCATCTTATACCAATATTCCGCAAACGGTGATATGGGATTTTTTGTCCATGACGGAATATAAAACATTTGGACGGTATTTTCGTGATTGACAAGGAGAATGTTTAAGTCAATTGCAGGATCAATATGTACTGTGGAAAACTAACGCTGTAGCAGTAGCTTTGCTAGGGAAAAGGAATAAAGGCAGGCCCGTCGCCAGGATTTAGCAGCAGGAGGGGCCAAAAACTGGAAGGGGGGGCACATTTTGATTATACTGTATTGGATGTATGCAGCAACCGGGGGGCCAAACGTATAATGGAGGGGCACAGATTTTAAATGGGGGGCCGGGCACCACTGGTCCCCCGCTGGCGACGGCCCTGAACGAAGGTCAGAAGCAACACAGGTTTTTAATCATGAATTTAAAACATAAGCCGATATAGGTATTTTTGAAAGTTTAGTGAAGCTTGATCAACCAAGGCAATAAACTTTATAAGATAAGTTTCGTGCTTGGCAAGTAAAAACTTTCCATTGTTTACTTTCTAACCAGAAAGACTTGACTTTGACGTTAGTCTTTTCCGTCATTCTGCTTTGTGTCAAAATATGTAGCTATGCTAATTCTTAGCTAACACAACCTCGAAATGGGGATGAGTGTGAGTGAAAATTTCGATTTGTACTTTTTTTGACAAACTGATAAAAAAGCAAAGCAGAGACTTACTTCATGTTAACTTTAAGCTGAATTTTCATTTAGTTTGCGATACATAACGTATTTCGATCAATGAGGTTATGTTACCAAGAAATACGACCAACAAAACATCTAGTTTTTGAAGGTACACACTGAAGTCAAAACGTCCTTCGAGGGTTCATCTTTTGTGATGGGAAAAGTTCGAAAATGCCTGGTAACCGAAAAAACAAGCAGTTTACAGAAACCGCATTAACTACATTTCGTCATCACTTTGTTTTGTCTGGTTTTAGTTCGCTTTTCAGGAATGAGGTAGAAATTTCACACTGATGATGCTACACAGCGGAACAATATTTGCCTCAAATTGCAGCACATTTAAAGTTGTAAGTTAACATTAATGTAGAACTGAAAAACGAAGCTGAATAATGCATAATACTATCTCTAGAGAAAAAGCTTTGCTTCTTCACACGAACCGACCACATGGCAAGCATGGTTCGAGGTCTGCACACCACAGGTGTCGGGTACAAGTTCAAGATCCAGTTCAGTTGCTTCCAAATAACTCAAACACGGTTTCTAAAGATGTCAGCAAGGTCAGCGCCATGTTGTATGGTTTTGGGTCGGGTGTTTGTTTAAAAATTATGGCATGTTTCGAACACCAAAGTACAGCAAAGAACTGGACATTGTCTGCCATTAGATGCGATTGTCGCTTATTTCACGCAGTTGCAGCTCAGACCAAAACAACTTGTTTGCAGTCAGTTATTTTTGATCAATCCGCTTAGCTTGTTCTTAGAACCAATCTGCTTGCCCTCCCTCCTGCCCTCCATGCTTCACTTTTCAGTAGCGCTGTTATCAGAACGGACGTAGCAAATGAAATGAGCCACCAATTTTTCACAATGATGTTTCCCTTCCACATGCGTCTATTTTTCCAAGAAAAACTCTTAGTTTCGTGATGCTAGCGCAAAAGACCATAGTCCAAAATTGCAGGAGCTAGTTTGACGCGAAGTACATTGTTTTACAAATTCTTTGTTTCAAACGAGCGAAAAACGATGTCCGGCTCAAAATGCAGAAAAAACACCTTTTGCTGAGATTTCTGCGATTTTCAACGTAACTAAATTTAACAACAATATTCTGTTCTCCTGCCTATCTGTTTCAACCTTGTGCTTGCGCTTGCGCTGCAGCAGCCTCAGTCCCACAGCCCGTTGCTCAACAGAATAACTGTCACGAATGCTCTTCTTGTGCGTGGTAACGCCCCTGTCTGCGGAAATTGACTCGCGAAATTTGACGTGAGTTTCTGGCCTTCTTTGCTGCGTGGTCGAAGTGTGCTTCAGAACAATAGACGCAAATTCCAAGGATACGGTTTAGAGCGAAAAAAAGGAGTGTGCAGCTCGCCACTCAACCTGCACTTGACATAATGACATCACGCTGCCCGTATTTTTGACATCTACGTACAATACGCCGATGCGCTGATTTACCAACGCAGTTGGGCGTGGAGATGTGATCGTTTTCTCGACCTCACTTTCTCTTTATCTCTGTGCTGCTCAACGGTTTCTAAAATACCTTCAACCACGCGGGGAAAATCTCTGCAAGCGTGAAATAAGCCCGAGAAGGGAACGTTAGAATGTTGTGTCGGCATTTCAACGGCGCATGCATCGCTGTCTGATGCAACAATGCGCGTGATCTGAATTACCCACAGCGCCCATTGTTCACTGGCGGATAGTCAACAAGCCGTTGCACCAAATGATCATGTGAATGCAACTGTGCTTTAATGTCAGCCGTGACGTTACGCACGCGTGATTACAAGCAGTTGCGCACACGCCCTGCTTTGCTTGTGGCTATCGTCAAGCCCGAAGTGCAGAACACTGAATCGTTTACCGCACAATGAAAACAACGCCGGGCACAATGTGAATGATGACACCACTATTATCATTGTAAAAAAACTATTGAACCATTAAGTTAGCTTTGCGTTTGAAAGCTAAAACAAACGAAAAGTAACAAAGCTTGTGCCAAAGCGAATGAAGGCCATTAGATCAACCAACCTTTTCAATTTTCACTACTACCGGCAGTGGTAAGTATTTTTTGCTATGCAGCCGCCGAAGACGGGCAAAATGTACGTGCTGTGAAACTATGGTTCTTCCCTCTCAAACCCTGATCGCTTTACTTTCGTTCAAACACAGGCTTCGTTAGACGTTCGTTCGATGATTTTTGCAACCACGGCTTTATGTACAAATGGTGACTTGTGCATAAATGGTAACTTGTGAACCATGGCGTTCTTCTTTCCTTATAAGGATCTCAAAACCATGTCCAGCTCAGCACGAAAATCTCATGACATTTAACGTCATTAGCCACTGCAGAACTTTTTTCTGGGTTGGAACAAATTTAAGAATTCACTGTTGAAATGGTCGAAAATGGCCGAAACACGACGCCTGCAGCTGATACACAATTTTGCAGATCAGTTTCAGAAGGCTTAAATCCTAAGTGAAGGATCTGTTCATATATCCTTTAATATGTATTCTCGCAAAAGAAGACGCAAAAGCAAATAGAAAGGGTGGTGTACTTTGTTTTTAGTAGTCTTCTGTTGAATATGATTACAAAAAAAGAAAACATAACAAAAAAATAGAATCACATCTTGACGAACGCATTTGTCAATGTTCAAGAACTTCCTCGAAAGCTTTTTTTCGCGTATTTCAGAAGAAAAAATGGTCTTGAACATCAGCAAACCTTTGATTTTTTCACTGCATGAAAAACTTTTGTAACTTTCACACTAAATCAAAATATGAAACTATTTTCCGATTATGACTTCCCCACCATAAAAATACCGGCTTGAATTCAATGCAGTTTACTCCGTTGCATTCCCATAAATAACGCTTGGCAAATAGATAGAAATAATAAAAACGGAATGCATTAAGAAATTACAAACACCTCAGGAAAGCGGTTCTGCGCTCTGGAAGAAATCTACTACTGGAGAGTACGATTTACTTCAAAAGCGATTAAGTTCTCTTCGGTGAGAAAGTTTCTTGCGCCGAAACAGTAAATCACCATTCTCGTATGCCTCAACCAGGCCCGCAACTAGGGGTGGGCAAACGGGCATTTGTCCCTCCCGAAATTTTCAAAAACATGTTTAGTTGTTAGTTAGGTACAACAACAAGTTACAATCATTTTTCCCCTCCGAAAATATCACCTGAGTGCGGCCCTGGCTTCAACCAAATATCGTTTGATAATAATTTTCGTCAATCTTTGCTAGTTTCCATGCACATGTATCCCACTGAAACCTCTACTGTACATGGTTAATTAAAACGAAAGAAATCTTTGAAGTAACAAACAAGACACTGGCAAAAGTATATTCTTTATACGCCACATTAAACAACATGTGGTGACATACAAAATTCAAAATCCAGAATCTTTTCCTCCTGTCCTGATGCTGCTCATGTGTACTGGTATGATTTTGCAAACAATGCAGTAGAAGGATCACTATAACGCGATTTTTATTTTCTTTCGCAGTTTCACCTTAATCATAAGCCGCCTTCATCAACTTCAACTATTATACAGTATGAATCATCAGTAAGATACAAACTTGTGACAATGCCTCTGGAACAAGCCGACAGGTTGAATTGAAAAACGCGCATGTTGTTATATGGTGACTTCGTGTTCCCTACGAAGATCAACAATTACTCTGAATAACTGCCTTAAAACATAACAATGCGTCTATGTCAACACAGACTGCCTTTTGAGAGTACGGTTGAAAAAGAGCTGCTCCTTTCGTTTCCAATTACAACAAAAATGAAATGATCAGGCTCAGAACTTCGATAACATGGTTTAATTTTTTTTGTGAAAGTTGCGTAAACACCCTAGAGCATGGGGTGACGCGCGGGAGCGTTAAGTTGATTTAATTGTCCCCAAATCCCTTGTTTTTGTTTTTAGAATGAAGTGAAAACGCCAGGACACCGAAAACAACCGAACAAGTTGTCCAGTTGAGCACCCTCCAACATTAGTCCAGTTTCTTTCAAAACATTAAAATAAATCTTAATTTGAAATGGCAATTCAAGACAAATTTCGTATTAGCTTGAAGTATGCTGGACAATCGAAAAGGTGGTACCCATCCATTCACAATAGCCCCGCATCTTATTTCTGGAACTGCATTGAGTTAGTGGGATCCGCATGTGCCAGCATGCGGACCTAAAAATCTACTGATCACGGTGCCGCTAGAAGTCGTAAGGCAGTTGCTTGTGGGCGCTGCGGAAAGGCTGTGGCGATTGATAAGTCAGCTCAGAGCGGCCTTTCAATGAAGGTCAGCTAACGAGGAATGGTGCAGAAGTCCGTTCGACGCAACGTCCGTGTAAAGCAAAAGCACCAAGGCAGCAATAACGAAAGAGCAAAATAAATCGGTACAAATATGCACAAACATTGAAGTGCGCATAGAAAAAAGAAACAAGATTTGAAAAAGGAAAGATAACCATGCAATAAAAAAACAGGCAAGTAATATGCAACTTTTAAACAATAAAAGCAACTATGCTGCCTCACCGCAAATTCATTCAACATGCAGTTACACAAGGTTATCTTTCCACTGCCTTTTCAATGCAAACGGAGTGTGTTCATATAAAGTGAGATCGTCCTACATTTTGGGGTTATAGAATTTAGAGTTCTTTTACTTTTTAAGTAGTTTCAGCAAAATTGCCAGGGCAACCACCCCTTTTAGCATTACGTATTGCAAGAAAGTGGACTGGAAAGATCAAAACTGATGGGAAGTTTGCCGCCTGTAACAAATATTCCCATGTTTTCCTGTCTCGTTAGATGTGACATTATAGTTTTAAGGACGTTTAAACTTTTTATGCATTCGAGAGACAGGCGACCTACTGGATATAAAGGGTAAGTCTTTGTTGCTGTTAAAGAGCGCGTAAAGAGAAAAAAGGAAACATCTATAGATTACCGTACGTATTTCTCCTTTGCCCAAGTTCTGTTTTCCTATTAAATATTTTTACAACGTAATTTGATACCTACTCTATACAATGCATATCAGCCAATTTTAAACACCCCGTTAAATCGAAGTTGTTAACCCGGTATGACAGTTTACAACTCAGATATTATCTTTTTTAGAGATCAACATAATTCATGTTTTTTGTGTCATATCAGTCAGTTGGTTTGAAAACTGTTCTTTTATGAAGGTGTGTACACCATAACAGTTCCTAGCAACGCATCAAGCCAGTTTTATTGAATGTCCCTTCGGTGAAAAGGCATTTCAGTGCAACCAAAACAACGCCTCTTTTTCTTGATCAGAAGCATCTCACAAGTGCTGCTACAAAAGAGCAATACAGTGATAGCATTGCGGCAAACAACCACGGTTGCCAGGATGACCTTTTTAGGCCAACTTGCAGAAATCTGGCCTTATTGCGATCGCAAAGCCCGAGCGGCAAGTGCGCAAAGCAAGCAATAATAGAGATCACCCGACGAGATCACTCTCGTCGTCAACATCAGGAAGGACAATTAACTATTCATCAGGTTCACAGGCATTGTTAGAGGTCAGTCACGATTTTGCGTGTCATCCTTGCGCAGGGGCCATTGTTAGAGGTCAGTCACCGAGGTCACTCATTTGAGATCACTCTGTTATTCCTTGTTCGTGCCACATCCATATGGATGTTATTCTTTACGTACATCCCGTTCGTGGTGAATCGCGCATTCACTGCAGCGCCCACCGAGAGCTTGCAACAGCTTAAATCAGTGGTTTTCAACCAGGCGACCCGGAGAGGGGTCGTGAACCATTTTTGGAGGGGTCGCGAGTAGATATTTTATGTGCATAGCTGTATTACATTTGCTTTTTTCGTGTTCTAGATAGGGGTCGTTGGCTTTCAGTGGTTGCTATAATGGGTCGCTGTACAAAAAAGGTTGAAAACCACGTAAACAATTTCATTCGGCCTTTTGGCTTTTTTTCTTGCCTCGTCTCAAGTTGGTTGGCCCTAAAAAATTTCGTTTGGCTTTTTCAAGCTGAAAAAGCTTTCTCCGTAGAGAACTTTTTACTATTCCATTTTTTCGCCAACATCTTTCAACATTTTTGTAGTAAATGCTATATTAGACCAACGCCCGCGTTCTGATGTTGGTAAGCTTTGAGAGATGCGAGATTCGAAATAATTTTTTGCGTAATCACTGGAAATGTGTGCACTGTGCAGTGTATTGTGAGCACTAGCTTCATGACACACTGCACAGTTCAACACTTGCAGACAGGTCTGGGTCTCTGAGACAGAAATGCGACAATGACGTCGAGGAAGTGGAAAGGCTCCTATGATTCTGGTTGAAAATACAGGAGTGAATGAGAGATGACTTTCGCACGAGTGCAGAAAGCTGCTGATGGATCAGTGTGCAAACTGTGGCACCGTTGTACCCACGGCCGGATTGAGCTGATGCGAGGCCATAGGCTAATCTACTTGTGGGGCCACTTCTCGCACTGTTACGAGGGAAAAATGGAAAAGCGTTAATCATTTTGCGCTAAGCCGAAAATGACGATATTGACGCTCTGAAACTACGGTCAATAAAAAATTATAAATCATTACTAGAGTGCCCCACGATCACTGCACTTATTCCTGCAGTCTACACAAAAGCATTCAGTGATACGGAATTGTGAAAATCGTACTTGGCTGGCGGGAACAGGGTAAACATTAATTTTTGCAGGCAACCAACCGAAAACGTTACGGTTAAATATTTGACAAAACACATGGCCTATGTTTTTATAACTGTCACATCTGTTTTTTTTCTTATCTGTGCTCAAAGTAACTGTTTATATTCGACCGTGTTTTGAATACAGAATACGCTTACGGGTAGGAATATGTAAATGCTAGCTATCTCGCATGTAACTGATCTACATCATTCGACACGTTTAGCCCTTCGGCGTTCTTCCAATGAATATGCCGATTTAGGTGTATGGGAATCATAATCGCCTCGATTCCTCATGGCCAGTGGTGTTACTGAACGGTTTGAGCCGAGAAGGAAAACTTGGCTGAAGGGGCCCATTTGCTACTGTAGGGGGCCTACTGACTGACTGGCCAACACTCAGAAAAAACGTGAGAAATAATGGTGAATCCGGATGTAGGTGGCTATACTAAAACGTATGCACTTTATGCTTGTGCTTCGTCAAAGTAAATGTATTAGCGCTATCAAGCGAATGCTTTTCTACTGTATGTATCCTCGTATTGTTTCATGTATTTGTGTGTTCCTTGTTACTGCGATGCATGATTAAGTTTTAAGGAGTTGGGAATAATCACATCGATATGAAAAATGTTGCCATGAGCAGTGGCGTTTTTGGAAAATACTCCGAAAAACGCAAAAAACAACAACCTACTGAAAACTAAAAGACTGATAAAATTGAAATATAATCTAAGTGGGGGCCGAGTTTTTACATTTATCTTGTAGGGGGAGCGCTTCACCCCTCAACCCCCAACATCCCTAGTTTTCCTAGCTGCGATTATGATATCATTTCTCTTGTTCTTAGTGACAAACCATGCATGACAATCACCCTCAGAGGCATCTTTACTCTCCTTGGCCCGGCTCAGCCTGCACAACATTTGTTGCGATGACCGCATTTTTGCAAGAGATGCAAAAGTTCTTAACCACAGAAAAGGTCAGCCACACCATTGTGGAAATTTTCCTCAATTCCCTCTGATCTTGATTCCTTCACCGTTGCTTTTATGATTTGCTCTTATTAACTGGGCCTCTGAAGGTTTACCTTTTTCAAACTTCATNCTTCGTTAATAATCTCCGTTTTGCTCTTACCTCCATGCCTGCTGTCTCTACCTGCACCATCTCTTCGTATCGTAGCTACCCTGTTCGATTGCACGACTTTCAGAATTGCCTGAAGCGCATCAATGTACTTTATGTGTTAACGCTACGGTTAGTGTTAATGTCGTTTTACGTTTCAATAAGGTCCCGTTGGCTTTGGATAATTCTGAAGCCATTCCTATTGCGTCCGCCCAATTCCAGGAAACACAATTTCGTACNAAGCGTTTCATTGTGACTTCTCTGATTGGATGCTTGTCTGCAGAAGCTACTATCCACTACGAGTTCTTCCTATGTTTGCAACTGCCATATCGTCATGCTTGAACTCTTTCCCGNATCAGTTGAATGCTAGTTTCAACCCAACTGAACTACGAATGTAGACCTCAAAAATTGTCTTTCATACAAAAAAGGCGGTAAACTGCAGGACAGCTCAAAATGATGGCGGAAAGAAAGTCGTGAAGTCTGGTGAACAAGACCGACATTTTCTACCCTTGTCTACTGATAGTGAGCGCAAGACCGAAAATTGACATATAACCAGTCCCGTCGCCACGGGGGACTTTGATGAGCTTAGCCCTCCCAAACAAAGCTCCAAGTCCCCCAAATTGAAACGTGAAACACTATTAATCAGTTGAGTTTTTGTCTATTTTAAAATGTCAAGCCCCCCGCGCAAAGGAAAAGCCCCCAGCAGACCCGCAGAGCACATCTATTGAAAACTTTCTAGCGACGGTTCTGCATGTAACTTTACGGGTTTATTTTAATTACCTCAAAATAGCAGATTTTTGGGAAAAATTTCAATATTTTAGGTGAAAATTTGTGATAAGGTTTTTAACAGGATCTAGCAGTTTTTCGTGACACCATTTAGCAGATTTAGGTAACAACCATATGACAACACTGTTAGTGGATGATAACCTTTTCTAGTAGAGACCACTTGTACCAGAGTTGTAAAGGGCCTAATTTTGAAGCCCGAACCCGGCCCAAGCCCGACATTTATTTTGGAAGCCCGATTTAGGCTCGAAAGCCAATTTTACGGAGTGAGCGAAGATAAGCGTAACTACGGAATATCCAAAAACGTAATGTAGGGGTATAGTGCACGGTTTTATCACACCTTGACCAAAACATTGGCTTAAACAAGAACAAACTTAGCTTGTTAGTCGACGGTAATACTGCAGAATGTAATGTTTCTCAAGAAAAAATGAAACTATCACGTGAATTCTGAAGCAAAACGTTCAGTGCAAGCGACTACTTACACTTGAACAACAAACTGCCAGAAGCAAAATGCATACGTAAGTGTGTTAGTGTGTTAATTTTATATGTTGGAATGCTTTTCTGTTCTGAATATATGGCTGCTGGCGCAGCAGTGCAAAGTGAGCTTCCCACCTAAACCTAGATGAATGACTGTAAACATTGCAATGCTGAATTGTTTCCTGACTGTGAATGCTTAACAAGTAGCAACAACCACTCTGATAGCGCTACTGGAACCATATTTTATGTTTTTATTTATTGTTGTACACAAAGCAAGTGGATTGATTTAATTACGCATCGCTATGACAGTGCAAAGTGCCAAATCATGAAGTGTCTCTATTATGTATTACATTGTTAGATTTTTGTTCCGTTCACAGAAACTGGTCGCATCAAACCAGTGTATGAAGTTGTGGGATGCCTACAAAACAAATGCATTTCCGTTCTCATGCATGTATTGACGAGTTCGTTTCCGCAAAGCATGATTGCACGACTGGTTCTCAACCTGCTTAAATCTCGTGACACTATTGCGATGTTGCAGTGGTCTATAGCTTTTGCCGCATTTCCTCTTTGCCATTCACGAATATTTTTGAATGTATAAAAACAGTAAACGTTCAATGTGACAAATTTAAACAGTTTTCTTCTGGTGGCTTGTCCTTGCCTGCAACGCATTTTACTTCAATTTACCATATAACCGCTTTGCACATATTACATTTTCTACACAGAGCAAAAGACTTTTACTAAATATTATACACTGTTCCCTTTACACTGAAAGCAGCTTCGTCCATGGGAGGTCTGCAGCCTAGATAACCCTTGGTCCTTCGCAGCCTCCAACTCCCTCATGCATTCTATACATTGATGTACTTGGAAGTCATTGCAGT
>JGI24158J21664_10003338_pt1 | contig 20067 bp, 11 predicted proteins | sample Ectturendosymbi3_FD_21664 | JGI IMG/M metagenome (IMG submission 21664) | reverse complement strand
CTCTTTCTAGCTGATCAAAAAGCTAGAAAGAGTCGCACGAAGCGGTCATCCCCGGGCAACGATGGGTGAATTTCCGAAATCCTCAAGCAGATTGGGTAACAACAGCAGCAACTCAAGCGAGAGCAAACAGGCTCTCCGGTGCTTGACGCGGAGAACTGACGTCCTCAGTGCGTTCAGTCCTCGACAGCAACCGCGAAGCGACCGGCACAGAAACTTACAGTGCATGCGTATTCAGAGCCAAGTAATATTTATCTTTCGTCCCCGCAAAGCTATATGCTCACCGTCAAAAAGAAACACCTACTTTTTCATCGCCCAGCACGATGTCGGTGACGTGGGAGGGTCGCAGGTTCCGGCTTCGGTAATCGATCAGTCGTCTTTCTTCGCTGCCGCCGCCGATCAGACTGTCCGAAAAGGATTCACTGAATCCAGGGCCCGAATCAAACGACGGCTCCCTTTCCATTTCGCCGCCCCGGGTCAAATAAGCGAGAGTGGCCATGCAGGCCTCGGAGATTTGCTGCAAGGCCGTGGAAAGCAAAGCGGTGCCCTGGCGATAACTAGTCACGTGCTCGACCTGTCGGCGCCAGCGTCCGGCCAGGGCCCGGCCCGAGAGCTGCAGGATCAGGAGCAAGACGGCGGCCGAGATCAGCGAGGCCAGGACGATGTCGGGGAACTGGTACCAAGTGTTGAAGAGTCGATCGTACAGCCACGACCCGCTTTCACGCCGGGTGAGGAGGTAGACGGCCGGGTCGTCGAATCCGCGCATCCATGCGCTGATCAGCAGAGCGTGAAAGAGTGACGTCACGGCGGCGATGACCTTCTCCGTGCACGAGAAGTTGCGCATGAAGTCGGACGGGCGCTCGCGTACGACGAAGCTCAGTATGTGGTGGTGGTAGAGGAGGGTCGCGACGTAGACCAGCTTTCTCGCGTAGCTGGTACGGCGCTTCGCCATCTCGTTCAGGCGGAAAGAGACAGGATTGCCGTGGAACAGGCCCACGGCCCAGGTCACGCAGAACAAGCGCATCAGCTGCTCGCACTCGGGGGGTCCGAAACCGTCCGAAGTGTCCGCCTTGGTCTGCACATCGCCGGAGCAATCGCGTACGGTGATCCGCGACACCCCCCAGACGCTCTCGTGCCGCGCTTTCTCGGGGGAGATCTTGGTGGCCGAGCGACGAAAAACGCGGGCCCAGCCCCCGTGCTGCACGGACGGGCCAGATTCGTCGTCGTCCTCGTCACCATCGTCGTACACGTCATCGGGGTCATACGAGGGGCAGCAGTCCCCGGCGACAATGGCGGCCTGTTTGGACACGCACACCATGTCGATGCGCAAGGGGATGCCCATGTCGCTGGGCAGCTGGATTGCGATGGTGTCGGTGAAGCCGGGCCTGCGTGAAAAAAATGATATGTTCGCGTGAACCTGATCTGTAACGAGATAGCTGGGGTCGCGGCAATCGCAGAGGTCGGCTATTATGGAATGGAAAGTTTGCACCGGCTTGCAACTAGCTTGGGACACCAGGGGGGAGAAGAGTTTTCTGAGAAGGGCCCGAATTTTTGAAACCATGTCCAATGGTTTTAAACTACAGTATGTCCAACACATTTTTCCAGGGGGGGGAGGGGGCGAAAAAATTTCCAGAGGTCTTCACCTCCTCTAGTTACGGGCCTGTGCACCGGTCGACACAGACGTCAACAGATAAACCGATGGTCTGTTGTTTAAAACGCATTTCAACTGATTGTCTTGTACCCATGGTCGGTTCCGATGACAGCTTAAATTAACCTGACTTCTGATTGAAAACACATGTTTCACGGCCAGTTTGAGGCAGCCTGTCATAAACGAGAAACTACCAACAAAACTTTTCGATTTTCAACCCCGATTTTCTGGAAGCTTCTTCGACGTAAAATTGAGCGCTTCGAAATCAAATACTTTATGCTAAAGATCAATGGGCAAAAAAGTGTGTTAACTGACAACACCAACTAATTACCAGGACAAAATTCACTGTTTGATATCCCGGAGCCAACCACGCACCTGAGAAGACCTTTGTAGTTGTGACGAAGCCACACGATCGGGGTTTCCCCTTCGCCACCGGTGACCTTGAGCAGAACGTCGACGTCGCCGTAGCGCCACCCGGTGGTGATCATCACTTCGTACGTGAAGTTGGTCGGGTGGAAGCGGTCATCCCCGGGCACCAGCATGATGTATCTCTGCGCGACAGGGCGCACTGACGATTAAGATACTTAGTTTATTGCCGCAACAAGACCAGAAAATAGGTCGGCCTGTAGGAAAGATTTTTTCGTTACTGCAGTTGGAACACAACATGGCGTCAAAACGCAAAGTTATGAAAGCAGAGCCCAGTCCGCTGATTTCTCGAGAATTTGCAGTAAACCTAATTAATTGTCAAAGCTAAATCCCATTATAAGCTGATACTTAGACATTAAGTCAAGAGACGTCTCTCTCGATCATGGTATTCTCTCCTTAAGGAAAGCAGAGGCAGAATGTTAAGAGAGAATTAATTATTTTTTGGAGCCCGCCAGCGAGATTTTACATATTTTGCGGCCTGTGGTGAAAAATAGATTTCCCACCCCTGATTCAAAACATAAATGTTGGCCGTTAAAACGCAGTTTAGGAGAGCAAACAAGCACGAGCTGACAACACAAACGTCAAGAAGCTTTCAATGCGTTTGATGTATTAGACCATCGTTACTTGTCAAAGGCTGCTTTAACCTGAAACACGGGGTTGTGCATTTATGATGGTGCATTTATGTCACCATTTGTGGTGAAAATCTATAAAACAGCTTCGCACGACGGTAATTCCCTTAAACTGAAACGAATTTTGAGAGGAAATGCAACGGTTTCATTCCCTGGAACACTTAACTTAGTTTTGTGTCACGTTAATACTTACGTCGGGTGTGCATGACCCGGTTTTCAAAAATAAAAAAATACACTTTCCTTCAACTGCAGTTTATCACAAAAACTACACTGAAAATACAAGTCTCACTGAGCAGTTTGAGCACTAACAAAGTTACTTTGTACTGTAATATCATACGATTTTTGATGAAAAGTAAGTAGGGTGTCGAAGGTGTCATGTATGCCTGAACTGAATTACTCATAAAAAAATATTATCGATGTGAAGAACTTCTTTTGTATACTGCTAACAAGGCCCTAGAAGCATGCACTGAGTGAGTTAGTTTCAGCTTTTTGCAGCGCCACTCACTCCAACCATAACGTCGGGTCAGCATTACCCGGTCACACACACTAATACTTTCGTCGGGTCTGCCAGATCCGAACCTCACTCCCTGTGCAAAATCTAGAAGAGCGTGGATGACCGCAAGCGCACCTATTTACAAGTCACACAAAAACATGAAGCTACTGAAGAGTTGAAAGCGCGTCGACTTCCGCTTACGTAGTGTCACGTGAATGACCTCATTTGACCCGGGTGCGCGTTACCCGAGTAAGTATTCCAGGGTTAAGGATGTATGGCGCTAGTTTGCTAAGTATGGGAATGATCTACGAAATGCACGGTTTTGTGAAAAAGAAAACAACCGATTGCTGTCTACGATACTGTGCAACAAAATTCGAATTGCTGAAATCGCTGCTGCAATGCTTCCGGACGCACACTGTGTGCGTTGTGCGTTGATGCCACATTTTTGGGCAGGTCCGCAAACAGGGGGATAACCAGGGAATAGCACCCCCGCGAACTTTTCAAAAACATGTTTAGTTGTTAGGTGCAACATCAAATTACAATTATTTTGCCACACGAAAATATCAGCTGGTTGCGGCCCTGCTTTAGGGAATGGATTATCTGGGGAGGCAGAAACACTGCCTTTACTGAACTGTCTTATCAAAATGGAGACTGTCTTTATCGTCAAAACCACAGGAAATACCTGTCATGACAATTCTAAACGCCGCGCCACGCCACCCAGCAAACAGCGAGTGATATATCGAAAAAAAAAACAAAACGGTCGGACACTCCTTGATCTGTTTTTTTCCCTCCCCAGTGAACAAGTAAACAAAAGTCAGACCTTCCAGCGCATCTTCTTATCATTTCTCAACGCCCACGCGACAAACAAGGTCGCGAGCAGTGCGAGCGTGCTGGTGAAGACAGGGACGGCGTAGCTGTCGTACACGTAGAACACTTTGTTTACGCATTCGAAGGTCGCGCCGTAGATGCCGAACCTGGTAACGATCGGCGGCAACATGAGCGAGGTGGTCGTGATGTTGAGCCGCACGAATCTGTCAAAACAAGATCAAGCCAGATAAAACCGGTCCTGACTCGCAACAACATTTGATGACGGACGTTTCTTAGGGAAGCTCCCACATTCCGACCGGAGATCAGACGATAGGGTCAGAAGCATCACACGGACTGCAATCACATCTACACGATCGCCAGCGTCATCGTTGACCGTAAAAGGTTTCGGCGACGCAGGTCGTGACTTTGCCGCCGTTAGCTTTGAAAGTCAGTCGTTTTTACAGGCAAAGGTGAATGGCGCAACGCGGCCATCGGCGGGCGAGCCTTTGTCGACGCAGTCCATGTATGGACGGCTCGGACGCGCATTATCGGATCAGAGACATTCGACTCGCGTGCCAGGCATAATAATCTGCTCCTTGGCGCTGCACTCGCGCCACGGGAAAATCTTTCTCGTGCTTAAGCGCAAAATGCATGTTTGTCAACAACATGGAGAGCTTCGCCCGAATGCCACCTCATTTGCACGCCGTGAAAACGTTCAAAATGATTCAGAGGGTCCCTGGCTTGCGAGCCAACGTCACAAGTCTAATGCGCCATCACTATAATCAAAGTAAACAACAGCAATGAAACAATCAATTAAAAAAATGTAAACAACATGTTTCCTCCCCAGGCTGCACATTCGCAATTGCTCTCAAGTGTCTCTGTCACTAGCCTAAGGTTGAGTTGAAACGCGCGGTAATAGATCCAAGCCTGATTCTGGCAACTCGCCAGGTCCGGGCAAGGAGCAGCTGATGGATTGGAAACCCTTGCGGGAGCAGCTGATGGATTCGCGTGTGCGACGACACTGCAGGTTGACGGTGATTACTGTCACGCTGTGTCGTTCTGAGATGAGCAAGCGGTACTCCTTCGCCAAACGAACTTCGTTTTCAGTCTTTGGGCGCAGCCTATTAGTTTGCGTTGACTCGCAATGCAGGCCAGTCTACTTGCTCTGCATTAATTTTGGAAGTGTGTGAGCAAAGCACGAGTCAAAAAAAAGTATTTCGAAAATCTCACACCACGTCCAGGCTTGGCCTTGAGCTTCTGTGTGCTTGTGAGCATTGAAAGCACGTTTGCGTTGTCAAACGTTCATCTGAGAAGTTAATAAATCTGTTACATTTATTGTACCGACTCCAAAATTTCTTTTCAATACTACAGCGCCAAGGAAAATGGCTTAACATTATACGAAAGCTCTGCACAAAAGTCTGCTGTTTCGCACCATTCTAAAGCTCTTATTGAAAGGCTTTGTGTTAATGGCATGATCGGCTTTCCGGGATTGAGTGCTGTGACTCCGCTGTCACGTGACAGGCGTGCAAGTCGTTGTTTCGCTCTTGCAAGAAAAGTGGCAGCGCCGCCATCACTTTTCAATTTTCGAGCACAAACAAGATACTAGCACGTGATCATTCGCTCGATTACTGATTGGCCGCCGGTAAAGTGAGATGCGACGAAGCGAGACAAACAAGGATTGTTTGTTTACGCGCGAACGTTTTCGAAATAAACATCAGAAACAGATAAACAGTGCAATAACGAGTACGACCAACAGCAAGCACAGGACGCCGTAAGAATAAGGATGTATGACAAACTACGCAAATTTTGTTAAAAAAATTATACGAGAAAAAAAAACGATTTATCTATATAACCTCTAAAATTGAAAAGACAACACTAGTATTCGCCAAGTGGGCAGAGAAGAGAAACGGGCAATTGGTAGGAACAAAATCTGTTCCACTGACTGAAACGCTAAGAAGTTGACGTCAGCGACCAAGGTAAGTCATATCCACTTGACGTTTTCTTTCACTTTTGCTGTGTCACAAAGATATTTATCAATAATCGTCCAACAAAAGAACCTTGCTAATTAAGTGCGACCACATTTCCGGTCAATTTTTTTCCAAGGGACTTAGTGCAAAAACTTCTGACTGTGCAATAAACGTAATGCCACGCCGCATGCAGACCGGTATACCTGGCCTGTAATACTTCGAAGCTGTAAAAGAACTCAGTTCTTGTGGTTCCCACGATCGATTGAAAAGGTCCAAGTTTCTTGTACGCGACCCCGTTCGCCGACACTCCGATAATGAAGGACTGCGTTGGTGAAGAATGATTAGAAATACAAGGTTGATCAAATGAATCACCNGGCTTAGTGCGAAATACGTTGGCAGCTTATAAAAGATTGCGTCATCCGTTTCACAGCGAAACAATATTTGACTTCTTTTATTGAAANTATTGCACTTTATTTCACAACAGTAAAAGAACGCAGCCGTGCTAAGACAAGATATAAATCAAGAAACAGACAGACATGATCAAACACACGACGTTTTGCGACAGTGTTCGATGCTTACGTAAGCACGGTTTTTAAAACTCTTCGCTTGAGGACTAAAACCTTGTTCTACAACATTGTAGTTTGTGTAGGACAATAATACCAACCCAATTGGCTGAAGAACAGACAATCCAGTGATTAAAAAAAAGAAAAACGAAATCTTTAACGCAATTGAAAACAAGAGCTACTGCAAACACTTCCAACAACTTCGGTTCAACCGCATTTTGAAATTTTGAAAAAAAAGCAAATCAAACTTTCTTCTGGCAGTGCTGAATCAACGCAAGACATTTTGATGAACAAAATGTTCTACAAAAATACTGCTGGCAAGAGAGCCTATGACTAACAGGTTAAAATCAATTCGTTCTTATAATTAAGCCTTTCTACTGAATTGAAGACACAAAGAGACACACGTTTTTCATTGAAACTCTTGAAAACTACAATTTTTTTCACAATTATTTTTGGCCTCAGAAACAATAAATTTCTAAAACGCCAACGAGAAATTAATAGTTTTTTATTTTCCACTCCAACCTTGACGTCATTTTCAAAATTCCGAGAAGTGTGAAGCCTGAAGCTTCCAATCACGTGATCGCGCTTCAGGTCAATCGTGACGATCCAGCCGGGCCAGCTGACAAAGTGTTCGAAGGAGTAGGGAGCCTGGAAGAAGACGAAATTTGTCTGAAAATCGAGCTGCTTTGAATTTCGCCGACCGCCGCAACAAACAAAGTTTGTTACGAAACAAACCTATGCATGGAATCGCACGTGGTGAACCCACGGTGTTGAGTTAGTCACAAAAGCGGCAGCGAAACACGACGCCCACCTCGACTGGCTTCCAGTATGTGTCTGGTTCGTCATCAAACATTTGCATGACGTCACATTCGACTCCAGTCTCGGGTAGCAGGGCGGGGACATGTTTGGTGGCGACCGTGGCCGGGGGTGAAACATGGATCCAATGGCCCAAGTGGTCAATGACGAGAACCTGGAAAGGTTAGGAACCGATTGCGGGAACGAACATTTGCAATATCTAAAACACTTTTGTGCAGGTCTCGTTGATTTGGAGATTTTCCGACTGCGATTGAGCATATCGCATCAGGACAAGTGAATAATTACGAAGGAAATGAACTAAAGGTAAATTTTTGTTTGAATTGCTGGGACTGACGAAACAAGAACATAGAATTGCCAGGGGCTGAAATGATGGCGAAATAAAACGGTGTGCCAGACAGGCCCGTAGCCAAGTTTTAGAGTTTGGGGGGAAATACATTTTTAGAGGGGCAAGATTTTTGTTTTTAATACTTGTTCAAAACAAATTTTTCTGGGAACAATAAAATTTGGGGACACAAAAAATTTGGAGGAATGCCCCCCGTGGCTACGGGCCTGGTGCCAGATACAGGTTATTCCAGATTCGTCGCCATTCGCTTGAGAAGCTGAGACAGTTGCAGATCCTGTGACTCAAGGCTTGCTTAGCTCCACCCATTAGTTTTGAAATACCCACACTGCTCAAACCCGCACAGCCGACTGGCAACCTAACGAATAAGATGCGCAAATGTAAACGGGAAAAACGCGATATCGCCGGAACTGTCCAATCCAGGCCCGTAGCCAGGTTTTAAATTTAAGGTTTAGGAGGCAAAATACATTTTAGGGGCCATTATTTATGTTTTTGTGGTATGTTTTAAACAAATTTTTCTGGACCCAACAAAATTTGGGGGATGCCGCTGCCCCCGAATGTCCCCCGTGGCTGCGGGCCTGAGCCAATCAAACACAGATGCTGTGCACGCGCACGTCGAAACCGGGACTTCACCGGCTTTTAATTTTAAATGCATTGATAAGAAGTAAAAAGATTCGAAATCAACCAAAACCGCCGCATCACCTGCGGCTCCCCGCAGAAAGTTCCAAGCTCCGTGTTGTGGAAGCCGAGATTGAAACCGTCCGGTTCGTTTCTCAGAAACGCTCTCCCCTGTGCGGCTCCGACCCCCTCCACCACATCCTGGTGCGCAAGCGCGAGCGGTTCGTGGGGGTAGACCAACTGGCTTTTCGGAATCAGTTCGTAGAGGGTGACAGCGGTGGTAAGTTCTGGAATGAACAAAGGTAAGTTCTAGCATGCGTATCCCTGTTGTCGGATATCGTAAAACTTGCAGGAGGGACGAAAAGTGTTTAAACATTCAATTGCAGAGGACTAAAAAAATACATTTTTCTTTGCCCATACACCAACTAGGTAACCAACACGATATTGATAGCGTTTACGGAATTATAAACGTGCGGTCCAAACAACCCACCATAGTTGTCCCATTACCCAAGCCTGAGCAAAAGAGAACATCCACACAAATAACGGGGTGGGATTTGGACTGATACTATGCAACGATGTTTGTAGATACTGAACGTTAAATACATCTCATGGTCACACACTCACCACTGCAGTGTATGTTGGCGCGTCGGGGGAGCCATCGGCCGTTCGCCGTGCAGGTCAGTCTGGCCCCGATGGTGTCGGCCTCTCCCACGATCAAATTTCCGATCGCATCTCTCTCTTTAGCGATGTAATAGCCAGGGCCGCACGTGTACTCCACTTGGGCCCCGATGCTGTAGTTATTCTGGCCAGACAGTTCCTCTCGGACAGCGTTGTCAACGGAGCCCGGATCGCCACAGTCCACAACTGAAATTGAACGTGCGCCTTTTTTCACCACCGTCTTTTGGGCACGTGACGCAAACTGATCAATTTCAGGTGGTTGTTTCTGGAGTGTTGTGGGATTCTTTTTACTTTAAATGGACGTGAGAGAGAAAAGCTTTCAGGGAGAATTCCACAGATTTCTAACAACACTGCATGTCGAAAAGCGTTTTCCGACAAATTTTTTGCTCACCGGCATTTAAAATCAGACGTTATGACAAACGACTGACGTTTACAAGAACGGGTATTTCCCGAACAGACGGTATTTTACTCGTAGCGATAATAATAAGTTGCTGTGCACTGGGGCGAAGCAGCGAAAGACGCAAAATCCAAGCAACGCACTCGCAGAAGCTTACTTGAGCACTGGAATTCGGTCGAAGGCGACCACTGCGCGTCGTAGCTGCACTGCAACGTGATCCTGACTATTCCCGGCCGGACGAAGTAGCCCTGGTCGCACGTGTACGCGACGCGCGACTTGAAGTGAAAGTTGTCCCCTTGCCGTCGAGCGAAAGGCTTGTGGCCGGGATCCTGGCACTTGATGTCTGCGGCGAGCAGCAGGTTTTCAGTCAGGCAGGTGCCTACGCAGGCCCGTAGCCACGGGGGGCATTCGGGATCAGTACCCCCCCAATTTTTTGTGGCCCGTCAATTTTCATTGCGCCCAGAAAATTTCATTTCAAACATACATAATAAAAACCAAACTCTTGCCCCCTTAAAATGTGTTTTTCCCCGCCAAACCTTACAACCTGGCTACGGGCCTGTGGCAATGTGCTTGGCTTCACTATCTTTAACGCTTAGCAACTCCTTGCGCTGGCGCTGGGCAAACCGTCATCAGGCGCAGCCTGGCGTGTGCGCAGGCCCGTAACAGAGGGGGACGCAAGGAGAGCGAATCCCTCCCTGAAAAATTTTCCCCTCCCCTGGAAAATTATGTTGGACATACAAATTTGGGCCCCTTTCAGAAAACTCTTCGCCCCCCCTCCTAAGGACCCAAGCTGGTTACGGGCCTGCGTGTGCGTCAAAGATTGGCAGTCTGCCAGTGGCGCTGATTTGCTCTGACACTGGAACATTTCAAAACGCAACANGCTGAAGCCAACAAATTTGCTAAGAAAAGCGATCATGGCACAACAAGGTGAACCGAGATAAATGCTTGCACATATCAGCCAAGCCACTATAGGCATAACAGTGAAGTTGCATTTTTTCGGTCTACTGGCTCGAACTTTCACCACTGGCTAAACCTGCGTCTCGCTTATTTCTTATTATCTTGCAGTAAAAACACAACTTCAAGGTGTTTTTCTACTGATGAAGGTAACCGCTACAGAATAACAAATGAGTAAATAAAATAAACACGGCTACAGTCCACGCACGTACCCACGCAGTCGATTTTGGTCAAATCACGGCTCCACTGGCCATCCGGACCGCAAGTGGCATTCATGGTCAAGGCCATAGCGGTTCCCGCGATGTAGTAACCGTGGGCACATTGAGCCGTGGCCGTGTCGTTGTATCTGAACTGCCTCGTACCGTCCGGTTGCCATCTTCCACCAACGACATACGCTTTCGGGGGCTTGGGTGGTACCAGACACTGGATCACTGCGACGAGTACACAAATAGCAGCTGCTGAAAATCTGACAACTGTGCCGTGAATTGCAGAACACTGGTCGGACGTCGCTTGGCCGAAAATAATCACCACCAGCGCCGCAACCAGCGGATATTTTCGTGGGAGGCAAAATGATTGTAATTTGATGTTGTACCTAGCAACTAAACATGCTTTTGAAAATTTCGGGTGGGGGCAATTGCCCGGTTGACCCCTCTTGGTTGCGGCCCTGATTATCGCCGGGTCCAATTATTGTCCAGCACCCGCACCGATTTCCAATCGCGTTGATGGTTCGCCACCGAACCGTCGCCAAACGCATGTTGGTCGCCATGACGACAGTAAAGTACACAGAGCGTAACAGGTAACAGTTCACGCTGCATAGTATTTAAAGCATTCGCTGCAACACAGTTTATAAAATTTCACTCGACACTGCATCCAAACGAACTCGATTCCAACTAAAAGGGCAACGATTCACAGAATGACGCCAGGATCTGAATTAATCCTGCGATGAGACACTCTCACATTTCTACACATAGCGCCACAAGACCGCAAACGCCGGGGGTACAGATCCCTGGGTCATGGGTGATTGTTTCGATCTTCGAGCAGCAAGCCGCTGCACTTACGTGTGCAAAGTATGTCTGCAGGCGCGGGCACCCACGCCAGGGATGTGTGGCAAACTGTGGCGATGGAAGTGGGGAGGGGTGTTGGATACATCGGGTAGCCGTCCTCGCCGTGGTCGACCACGTACCCTGCAGAAAACAACAAAGAAATGTTCGACCACAGATCCGATTCGATCATCGTTACGACCGACCGGAAGTGACGACACAAGAAGCATTGTGAAGTGACAGCACATAACAGGTAACAGTTTCAGGTCCAGCGGCAACTGTCGTCTGAAAGGAGTCGCAAGTCCGAATACCTATCCACCCTCGTGTGCAACGTAGGATCGTATGACTGAGGTCCCACAGTACCACGAAACGTACTTGTCGAAGCTTCGACAGAGAGGTGATAGGCGGTGTGCAGTGTTGTGGCTGTGACCACGCCATGGCAGACCAACATACTTGTCAAGACCTACACTGCGTAGTATAGTTTGCTTTTTTCCGCAACATGCACTCCATATATCTCACATAATATAATCTGGTACGCAGGGCAGTTCATTATGACGAGTGGTTCAAGTGTGCAAAACGCACTATAAGTTTTTTGGTATTCCATCATCGGTTTGAAAGCAAGCAAGGAAAAACAAAAAACGGAATAACCTCAAAAATACCTTTGTCGCAAGTGTACATCGCAGTCGAATTGAGTACAAGAGATGCAATAGCTAAGGTTGCGTGCTTGACATCCGGCGGCAATGGGCAGACGAAAGCTGCAGATAGAAGTGTCAAGTTACGGTTGCAAGCAAACGATCGCGGCGTGATCGCCGTTTCAAGAACAGAAAGTACACAGTCGCGACGCACTGCGGGGCGCTGAGGGGGGCGGTTCCGGTTGGTTGAAAACAATGTTCTTTCCTTTTATGGAGTGGAACTCCCGGGAAATGAAAACCCTAGATTTTGTGAGATTTTTGAAAGACATGCACTGACGAAACTTATTTGCTTGGTTAAAAACGCGACCATTCAGTCACATGATGCTCTCTGCGGACGTTTGCAGAAGTCGGTGCGGCGTGATGTCGGAAAGGAGGAAAAACAATTTTGAATTTAAAAGTGTGCGCATAGGGCGGTGAAAGTAATTGCAGGGTCATTCTCTGTCAACTGTCCCAGCCAGTCAACCCACCATCCCAGATTTTTCTCAAATTTCATAAGTAGATAGAACTTTTAATGCTGATGATTCCAAAAAACTAAATTTATTGAAATTGGTTAAGGTTTCACGAAGTTATGGACCATACAAAATGACTACTTTTTGTGGTCAATGAAGCGTAACGACTAGCAAGAAAATCATCAAATATCTTTAAAACTAAGCCGTTCCCCGCTGTAATCATTTATTTGTTGCAAAAACTTAACAAACGGTTGTCTCAAGTAGCCCTTCTTCAGTAGTGAAGTTGTTATGCATATGAAGTTGTTATGCATATAGAGCTTTCAGATGATGTATTGCACATGCCAATAGCATGTGTGCTCGTCGAGATACTACCATTCAAAATTTATGTCACGCACGAGTGGTTTTAATGGCTATCCATTTTCTTTGCCCCAAAATTGGGGTAAGCGCATGGATTTTTTGAAAATTTTCTTCACAAGTGAAAATAAGATACTTGAGACAGCCTCCTGTCAAGTTTTTACGAAAATTAAATGATTACAGTGAGAATGATATAGTTTTAAAATTAGTTGGTGCTTTTCTTGCTAGTCGTTACGCTTCATTGACCACAAAAAGTAGTCATTTTGTGTGGTCCATAAGTTCGTGAAACCTTAACCAATTTCAATAAAATTTAGTTTTTTGGAATCAGCATGAAAAGCTCTATCTGCTTATGAAATTTGAGAAAAATCTGAGATGGTGGGTTGCCTTTTCCAACTTTTTTGGTTCATTTGACATAGAATGACCCTGCACAAAGCAATCAGGGGAGTTGTCAAAGCAAAAAAGGCAACGACTAATTGAACATAACGATTTGTATGAGCATATACATATCATGCAAAACGTTTTAAACTGTGCACAGGACAATTGCAATAGTCTTGGGCTTTTACCTTCATTGAAAAAGCTGCTCTATTAACATTAGAAAATTAAAGTTTTGTGCGAGTATAGCTCGTGTAACCACATTAATTAACACGGTGGTGGTCGCAGAAGAAAGTTCGAGTACTTAATTTCATAATCAACAAAAGCAGCCATTCAAAAAAAACAAAAAAAATGAATCATACGAATAATACACGTCAGCAGGACAAGCAAGAACGCAAAAATCTCTTAACAGTTACTAAACGACATCCACGCGTAACAGAACACAAATTGCTTGCTTTTAAATGCATAATCCTAATTACACTTGCTAATCAGACTGAACCTGCATAGCAGCCATGACACTTCACAAAAAGACCAATGACAGACGTACGCGAACAATACTTTTGCGCTGTGCTCGGTTGCCACGTGCCGTCAGCTGTGCAGCTGACGACGAAGGTGGTCTCGCGTGGATCGGTGGTCTGGTCGAAGAAATGGGCTTGCTTGCACGTGTACGTCACCGACATCTCGTATTTCGTGCTCGGTGACGTCACTGAGGCGTTGCCGATCGTTGGGGGAGGGCCGCAGTCGAGAGCTGCGAGCAAGAAAATAAAGAGAAAACGGTTCAGCGTAAACCAAACCGGTGATCGAAGGCCCCTACCACCACACACTAGGAAGTAGTAGATCGAAGACAACGAGAAGATACACTGAGTGGTGCCAGTAAGTTATTGGCGATGCAGCAATAATGACGAAGTATCAAACGCAAAAGTTTTTGGTTTTGGTTTCTGATCTCCTGCAGACAACATTCCCTTCCGAGTAATAACGTGCGCACGCGATGCCGTTACCGGTGCTTGGCATGTTACTAGGAGGGGTTGGGTGTATCGGTACTTGAAAAAGTTAAAGACGAACCGCTCCAGTTGGAGATTGAAACAGTCGCGCGACTTTTTGGCGCTGTAGCATGGCATGTTACTAGGAGGGGTTGGGTGTATCGGTACTTGAAAAAGTGGCCAGATTGTAGGGAGTTTAAAATCTGGGTTTAATGCGTGTTATGCAAACGTGTTCTTTTTTCCACTTCATAACCTCTATATTATTTCTCTCTCTTTCATACTGTCGTGATGTTTTCGTTTTGCAGGGACTTTACGTTGAGTGGCCTTCTCAGTCATTCCTGGTTGGTTGACGTTCGTTAAGATTGACCAATCACACGCAGCTTGTCACCAGTGCCCACCAGCCATGACTTACGACGTCCGGTTGCGTCCTGATCTTTCTGAGAGATGCGGATCATATGCGCTCTGATGCAGAGCTGAAATCGTTAGTTTGGATGCGAAAGGGTTGTTATGGCAACTCGAGCGCAGTTACATCTGAACTGGGCTTACAGCTACATTTCCTCTGCAATGCTCAGCTCCCTGCGGATCTGAGCAATAACTCGACAGACATCATCAGTTGCAACCCAGCATTTACCCGCAACTCTGTTGATCATTCAACAGACGTAACACCCGAGTGAAACTTGAGTTCATCTAGACCAGGTGTCCACAACCTGCAGCCTTCGATAAAATGTTTATGCCTATGTCTACTGCGGATACTTAGTAAAAAGACGGTCAAACACACGTGTGGAAGCAGGCTAGGCTCAGTACTGTGTAGAAGCAGAACAAAAACAACGCAAAAATATAAAACAATCTTGAACTAACTGGTGGCCTAAATTCACAAAAATAACCGTGATGCGGCCGGCAATAGCGAAAAGGCTGTGCACCTCTGGTTTATATTCATAACAACTCCAAACTGAATTACAGTTCAACCATCAACTTCAAACCTTTGAAAAAGATAACTAACTGTCAAGGGTGCGCGATTGGCCTAAAGATTTTTGTCAGTATACCAACATTTCCTTTCACTTCAACCTGAGACAAAGTTTCATCAAATGTTTGCACCAATGAAATTAACTCAAATAATCACAAGTTTCACCAAGAACGTGAACGTATAAGTCACTGCAGGAGCTTTGCAGATTATTATGCGCGTTTTAAATACAGAAGAGAAGGCATTTACAGCAGCAACAGGTACATTCAACTCTTCGCCTTCATGCAAACAAGCAACTGAACACCAAGGCCGCACTGACGTTCGCAAGGTATCTCGTTCGCTTTCCAATTCCACGTGCCATCATCACCGCAGATAATAGTCGCGAACTGCTTTCCTTTGAAGATTGATATCCCCCCCACCTTGTGACCCTCCACGCACTTGTAAGTGACGTGGTAACCGGCCTCGAAGATCCTGCCCTGCATTGTCGAGTTCGAAACGACGGGTGGGTTGGGACAGACACGCACTGGGAACAAACAAGTAATAAAGACGGACTCGTGCAAGACAAAGGAAAAGTTCTGCGCAAACGCGAGCGCGTCTACTGGCGGAAGAACACGTTTGTGAAAATATTACAGCTTTGACCTAACTGCAAATCGTTGTCATGACAAATGTTTGGATAACTGAAAACTTCTTAAATCAAACGCTTCCGCCTTATGCAAGAAGTCAGCAGATGCTTCGAACAGTTGATTAATTGCTAACAGTTTGTCACATTATAAATCGCCCAATGCAAGAGCAGCACACGGTTTCATTTTGTTATTCATTCTCCGGGGTATTTATCGTGCATATGCAATGTTGCTGCGGATACGTTTGGCGGCAGTGTATTAAACAAAACCTGTAAACACATGTTTTCATACCTATTCATCGCGGATACCACTGCGCGACCTTTCACCTTTAACAACAGTATGACGTAACAAACAGTCGCACAGGCAAGCAGACCGACCTAGGCACGTTCTGGTTCTCGGGTCCGGATCCCAGTGGCCCTTGTCGGAGCAGCGAGCGGTGAACGTCTTGCCACCGGAGGTCAGCACGTGCTGGTCTTTGCACCGGTAGGTGGCGATCACGCCGGGGAGCAAAGTGCTGTTGACGCTGACGACGCTGGCGGTCTTGTGGTGGATGGGAAGACCGCAACGGACACCTGAAGCGAATGCAACTCGCCGTTACTACGCAGTGTAAGATGCGACGGGCGGCAGCCAGCGCTGCTTCCTTCGCGTCGAGTCGAGCATGTTTTCTATTCGAGTTGTTCCGATGTAACGACAGAGGCGAGGTTGAAAACGACCGTAGCGCATTTGCGTTAAGTTCTTCTGTGCGCTCACGAAACGTACTGTTAGCGAAAAGCAGCTTGACGAATTACAAATCCGCGCGATCTTGTTGTCCGCGTTTGGTCGAACAATCGCATCTGGGTGGCCGAGGAGGAGGAAAATCACAGCGATTTCCGATGAGGGGGAGTACTTGCGGCGCAAAAAATCGAAGGATCGCAACTCCGCGAAAACGTCGTTGTACTTTTTCGAAAAATCGCAAATTTTGAAAAAATAAGCCAAAAGAAACTTTCTGAACGAGAGTGATCGTTTTCTGAACTTATCGCCGTTGCAAATTGACAACAGTGATCACTTACGTTCGCACATCAAGCCGTCCGGAGTCTCAGTCCACGCGCCATTGCTTAAGCACTCGGTCCAGTAGCCCAGCGCGCGAGGAACGTTGAACTTTCTTCCAAGCAAGCACTGATACTGGAACCTCTCGCCGACCCGAAACAGGGCCCGTGGCGTGTGGCCGGTCGGTTTGACAGAGTACGGGACGTGCGGGGGGTACCAGCAAAAGACCTCTGCAACGCGCACAGAACACGATGTTGGAGGCGGCGCAACGTGCAGGTTTTGTTCGAGTTGCAACTTTACAAATAAGAGCTTAGCAACATTATCTGCCCTGAACTGGATCCAACACAGGCTTTGTCTTCACGTGCACGACGGAAAAAAATTTTAAACGAGCTTCCCGAAAAACATCTTTTTTGACTTCACCGGGACAAACAAACTTTACACGACCGCGATTGTTTGGTCGCTTAACTAACAACTACAATGACTGCAGAAGTTGGAATATGTTTGGCCAAGTGCATGAGTTAACGTGGGAAAAACCTGTTCACAAACTGATGAAGTGTGCAATTCACGTCGCAGTGACGCCATTCCAGCGATTGCGAACGAAAATAAAACAAAACCGCAGATTTCCTTTCGCAAAGACAAACCTTCGCAATACTTCAAACTATTGCCGTCTCTCGGTGTCCACTCGCCCTTTTCGTTGCAGGCGATCGAAATGCTGAGCACATTGCGATAGAACCAAGTACCTTGAAAGAAACAACAACGTCTGACCATTTATTTTCTGAAAGCATTCCGACTCACTGTGAGTTGGTACGGCGCACGTGTACTACAACAAGCTTAAACTCGTCGCATGAATCGAGTCTCACGTTTGCTACTCGCTTAGCGAATTACGTCATAACACTTGCCACCGCATAGGTGCTTGCTCCCGGCTCAGTATCTGGTCACACATGGTATGTGGTACCTTCATAGCAGGTGTAGGTTATGACATCTTCAACCTGAAACTGTCCGAAGGAACTGGCAGGGTATCTTTGGGCTCCTATCAGGAAGCCGGGGTCCGAACAATTGACTCCTGAATAACAATGTGATGGATGAAATAACCAAGCATTGCTTACCCAGCAACCATGAAGTAAATTTCATTGACATATAAGCTGGCAATATGAACTTGAGATCAAAGTCCGCGCGCTACACTTTAAGATAAGAAAGTCTGGAGAATGCACGATGCGCATTTTAACGTACGGTTGGCATTCAACCTTACCAGCACGTACTCGTGAAGACATTGCACCATTGCGGTGTTTCCGTCGAAATTATTTCATTCGTACAAAAACTGAGATATTTTTTCACTCCAAGAAGAACTTTTGTCTTTTTCTGCTTTTACTTAAAGGTAAGTTCTGACGGTAAACGTTATCAGCTGACATTCCAGCTTCAGAACATCGTTGGTGCTCGCAGCAAAGATGCAGAAAAAGTCACAGCCAATAACTGACCACAATTCACGACGAGCAGCCCCTTGTCTTCTATCATCACTAACAACAAGACTCAGCGCCACAAGCAACTCACGTGAACAGTCCCCGATGTCGTCGATACGATCCCACGTCCCCTGTCCTGTGCACGTCAGAGTGATGTTGGTGAGGAACCCGCCTTTGTTCTGTGGGATGTAGAACCCAGGCATGCACCTGAACTGCACTTGACTGTCGTACGCTGTGCTGACGCCGTAAAATGCGCCGTTTTCGGGGGTGTCGGGCAGCCCACAGATGACATCTGACGGTACAGACAAAGCGCGCGTTTATCGATTGTTATCGTCGCGGAGGATCCGTTTCTTTCCGAACCTGGACTTTGTTTGACGAGCGTGATGGCAGCCGGTCATTGGCCGCAAAAAAATTGTAGCAGATGTTCGGCCCAAACGCCTTTACAGCTTTTTATTTGGCACCTGACGAGGGATAGAAACTTTAATGGGGGTGAAGTGGCCATGACATGCACAGTTTAAATAAAGCTGCAGAAAAGGCACACGTAAACGCACGTCGCGTGTGCGGCAGCATCTCTACAAGGCAGAACGATAGCTTTGAGAAACTCTTGAGCGAGCAAGGGCAAGAGTTAGGGGTACAGAGGTGTGCCCCTTATCAGCAGACCGCACTTAGCATCCCCCATATAGTCTCAAGGAAAGGAGTGGCCAGTACGTTAAGGCCACGTTCAGCTACAGGGCCTGGCAGAGTGCTAAAATATTCCTCCCCTGCCTATCGGTCCCCCATGCACAGACTGATTACTTGCATGGTGGAACCGTTCGACCAAACTTCATTGGTGATAAGTTTTGGTCTATAGCTGGATTCCCATAGCTGCAATAGCTCAGTGGTAATGTGTCCGCCTCTCAATCGGAAGGTCCGGTGTTCGATCCACAACCACTGAGTGAATCGCCGTAGCGCTTCTTGGGCAAGAGCGTTCACCTCAACCGCCCCGGCAAGAAGCACAATTCAGGTCTCGGCCTGCCACCAAAAATTAACAAACAAACAAAAAAAGAAACGTTTTAATGACGTTGCAATTGGCGAACGGTTCATAACAATAGTGTTTAAAAACCTGTTGGGAAAGCAAGGTCGCATAGTTCTGCTTGTTTTGCCAACACCTGAACTATTGATCGCCTGTTTTACACGATCACTCCGGTAAAGACACAGCCGGCTTTGCAAAGTCGCCAGGGCAGGTGTTGGCGCTTCGCGCACTCCCATCCACCAACAGGCTTCGTGCAATGCTCAACCTATTGTCTTCGGAATCGCAGAGCTTGACAGACTTTAAATAATCAGTATCTGGCAGCTCACGGTGTGGCCAACCGCACATGTTAAAGATACTCCGTGCAATCATTAACATGAAGATTTTTGCAAAAAAAAAGAAACAAGGAATGCACACTTAAATTCCGATCGTTTGCACTCGCTCACCTAATTCCATCTCCGACAGCAACGAAAAACAAACTCCGGGCACTCACCGGCGGATTCGTAAAGAAAATACAAACGAATTGGTGTTTATCTTAGCACTAAAAATTAAGCTCCAAGACCATTGAACAAAACTATCTCTTCGAAATCCATAGTGAATATCTCTTTACACGTATTAGAAGCAGATAGTTTCTAAATATAAGAGCTCGATCAATAAAAAAGTATTTACACCTCAACTTCACGGCCATTAAGCGCACATGTTGTTGGTGTTGACATTTGAAATTTTGTGAAAAGAGAAAAGCAACGAACCATGACAAGCGATGGTGTCCAGGTC